>OOIG01001695.1_pt1 | contig 15938 bp, 15 predicted proteins | sample 1692091 | NCBI WGS metagenome assembly OOIG01 (sample SAMN06348188, study PRJEB24527) | human gut metagenome | biome: human gut; feature: ankylosing spondylitis patient; material: feces | host: Homo sapiens | place: China | collected 2015-10 | reverse complement strand
CCCGCTTGCAGGATTCAGGACTTACAGCCAACTCGGGTCAGAGATGAGTTTCTCCCAATACTCGTAGTCGTTGGTCTTTCTGGTGTAGGTGTGGCTGTTGGCAGCCTCCTCGACATCGAGATAGTACCAGGACGTGACGCTGACATCGTTGAAGGTGTTCAGGCCGCTGAGCAGATCAGAGGTGGTCTGCGGCGCGCGGTTCAGAACGCGGTTGAGGATGGCGACTGTCTCGGCGCGGGTGATGTACTTGTCGGGTTCATAGGTCGAGCCGTAGCCGTTGATCCAGCCAAGCTCATAGGCTCTGGCGATATAGCTCGCTGCCCAGTGACCCTTGACGTCGGAGAAGTTCGTGTAGGCGCTTCCGTAAGAATTGCCGTCGCAGCGGGCAATCATCGCGGCGATCTCCGCACGGGTGATGGGGTCGTTCGGGCGGAAGCAGCCGTCAGAGCCGCCGTTGACGATGCCGAGCTTTGCCATGGTGGACACGGCAGTGTTGTACCACGCCTTGGCCGGAACATCCTTGAAGGTGTTATAGGTGGTGGAGTAGGTCTTGCGGGTCGAATCCGTCAGGAGGCGGTAGAAGATGGAAGCCGCCTCGGCGCGGGTGATGGTCGCGTTGGGCTTGAAGGAGCCGTTGGGATAGCCCTTGATATAGGCATAATGGTCTTCACCGTTGAGCATATACGGAACCGTGCTCGTGGCCTTCGTCCACATGGCGGTGAAGGTGTAGGTATTGCCGGACTTCGTCAGATCCCAGCCATAGAACGTGTAGCCGGTGCGCGCCGCGTCGGAAAGCGTGTAATCCTTGTCGATCTTGAACGACTGCTTGTTTGCGAACGGCATATTGTTCAGCCGGGCTGAGCCGCCGGCCGGGTCGATCACGATGGGCGTGTCGATGTAGAAGCGGGCATACTTGCTCTTGGCGTCGTCGTAGTCATAGTAGTAGACGTCGTAGGTTTCCGACAGGCCGTTCTTTGTCCACATGGCGGTAAAGGTGTAGGTATCACCGGATTTTGTCAGATCCCAGCCGTAGAACTTATAGCCGGTGCGGGCCGCGTCGGAGAGCGTGTAATCCCGGTTGATCCGGAACGACTGCTTCGTTGTAAAAGACATGGTATCCAGCCGGGCCGTGCCGCCGTTCGGATCGATGACGATGGGCGTATTCGCGTAGAAGCGGGCATATTCGCTCTTGGCATCATCAAAGTCATAGTAGAAGATGTCATACGTGTCTGCCTGACCGTTCTTCGTCCACATGGCGGTAAAGACGGGCTGGCCGTTGCGGTCATAGGTTTTATCCCAACCGTAGAACTTGTAGCCGGTGCGGGTCGCGTCATAAAGCGTCGCGTTCTTTGTCACGTTCAGCACTGTCTGTCTGTCCACATAGGTAGCGTCCAGATAGGCCGTACCGCCGTTCGGGTTGACGGTAATGGAACCGCCATAGGCAAACATTTCTTCCATAACGCGCGCATAGTCAAAGTCATAATATGTGACCTTGACGTTAGAAACCGTCCATCTGGCTGTGAAGCGGGTTCTTGCCGCATCATAATCCCAGCCCAGAGACTTCTGCGCTCCCTTGTAGGCAAACGTCAGCGTGCAGGAGCGCGTGACTGTGTAGCTGCCGGAAGCGGTGATCTTGACATTGTCGAGATAGGCCTCGGTGCCGCCGTTCAGGTCAATGTAGACAAAATCGCCTACGTTGACCGTGACCTTCCATTCCTGCTGATCGCGCGCATCGTTGTAGGTGATCTCACAGGTCGACACGGTATCGCGGTAGACCGGATACAGAATCGTGTTCTGGGAGAGGACAATGTTCTCGTTGGGCGCATAGAGGTTGCTGCCGTTCGTCGTCCAGCCCGCAAATACCTTGCCTGTGGGAACAGTCCATGTCTGTGGGAAGTTCTTGACCGTGTACATGGCGCCGACATTCGCGTCAACGACGTCGGGATCCGTCAGAGAAACCTCCGTAAGCTGCCGGTAGGTCACCGTGTACGGGCCGACGGGCGGCGTCACACCGTCCTTTTGCCAGACAGCGTACAGAACAGCGTAGGTGCGTCCGCCGAACAGTTCGGTTACGGAAACAGTCTGGCCGTCGTTATAGATCTTCTGGCCGTTGGGTTCGGTGCTCCAGCCGAGGAAGGTGTAGCCATCTCTGTTAAAGTCATTCGCACGGAGCGTGACCCAGCCAATTGCAACGTCACTCTCTGTGAGTTGCTGCAGTTTTTCACTGGAACTTCCGTAGCTTCCATCGTTCGCTTTGAATGTGATGTAATTCCGGTCACCTTCTGGACCGGCGGCCATCGCCGCCGGAATCAGGCCAACTACCATGACAAGGCACAGCAGAAGCGCCACAAAACGTTTTTTCATAAGCAATTCCTCCTTAATTTCATCCCCGGCAGGCACTTACTTGCCGGGAGCGCATGGTACGCGTGTGGAACCCCACACGCGCACCGTTTTGCAGGGGCTGCGCGGCGCGCGGTTCCTGCCCATCTTCTATAGATATCGTAGCATAATGGTTTTCAGAACGCAATAGGTGGTTTTCGGGAAATGTCCGCTTTTTCCGGAAAAAATCAAATTTTTAAGAATTCTTAATGATTTTATGTCAACTTATTATCCGGATTATGAACAGCCGATCTCGAATTGATTTCAAAGAAATTTCAGAACGGTTACAGACACTGAAAGCCCTGCTGTTCCACACTTCAAATCCGAGGAGGATTTCTCCATTGAGATCAAGAATGATCCGAACAACAAGCTCAACAGTAAATACTGCTCGCTTGTTACCAGCAAGATCATGGTCGACGGCAAGGAAGCCGATCATTTCGAGCTTTCTATCGATATCAAGCAGGCTATCGCCGACGGCGTGATCGAGGCAGGCAATGACCTGTGCGTCAACTATACCGCTGTTCTGAATGACAAGGCCGACTTCTATATCATCGGCGAAGGTAAGAACACCAACACCGCTTATCTTGAGTACAGCAACAACCCCAACGGCGAGGGCATCGGCAAAACGCCTGAGAGCTCTGTCCACGCATGGACGTTTGCCATGATCGTTTCCAAAATCGACGGCACGACCAAGGCTCCGCTGACCGGTGCAAAGTTCGTCCTTTCCCGCAGGGCGGATCTTAAGGTCAGCGATATGCAGTGCGACGAAAACGGCAATCCGACCGTTAAGACTGATCTGCTCCCGATGTACACCGGCGACAGTGCGCGAGCACCTTATGAGCTTGCCACGGCTGAAAAAGTTGCGGCGGACACCAACATTACAACCCGCAAAGCCCGGACGAAGACAGCACAACGCACACCGTGATCAAGCGCTGGGACGACGCGGGCTATGAGCAGAAACGCCCCGATACGATCACGGTCACACTCCTGAAGGACGGCACGGTCTACGACACAAGGACTATCAGCCGCACGGACAGCTGGCAGTACACATGGAGCGGCCTTCCCCGGTATAACCCGGACGGCACGGAGATCGTCTGGACAATACAGGAAAACGCCGTTCCCGGCTACATTTCAAGCATCCGGGAAACCGGCGATACGTTCATTCTGACCAATACACCGGAGGGGCAGAAGCTCCCGCAGACGGGGCTTCTCTGGTGGCCGGTTCCGGTGCTCGCTGCGGCGGGCCTGCTGCTTCTGATTTTGGGCACGCTCTTGAAAAGGAAAAATGACCATGATTAAACGCGGAACGCTTTGCACGATTCTGGGGCTGCTGCTCCTTCTCGCCGCGCTGCTGCTCACGGCCTATAACCTCCGCCGCGATGCAGCCGCAGGCGACGCTGCCGAGCTTGTCCTTGAACGCCTGACACCCGACCTGCCCCGGCAGGAAAGTCTTTCCCAGTCTCCCACTGGAGAGGGGAAAGAGGAGGCATTTGTCCCGGATTATGTGCTGAATCCGGAGCTGCCCATGCCGGAACGCGAGATCGATGGCCAGAGCTACATCGGCGTTCTGGATATCCCCGCGCTCGGCCTGTCGCTCCCCATCATCAGCACATGGAGCTATCCCGGCCTGCAGATCGCGCCCTGCCGCTACTCCGGCTCCGCGTATCTTGAAAATCTCGTCATTGCGGGGCACAATTACCGCAGCCATTTTGCGTCCCTCCCGCAGCTCCAGCCGGGCGATGCGGTCACGTTTACAGACATGGACGGGAATGTGTTCCGCTACAAGGTCGATTCCCTTGAAACGCTTTCTCCCTACGCCATATCCGATATGACCAGCGGCGGCTGGCCGTTGACACTCTTCACCTGTACCGTCGGCGGCCAGTCAAGGCTTGCCATCCGCTGCAGCGCCGGCTGACGTACTACAAAAATCAGAAAAGTCGTGAAACTCCGAATGTCCCATCGGAATTTCACGGCTTTTTGTTTTGCGTATTGCTTATTTCTTCGTGAGCGTCAGGTGATAATCAGTGCCGTCTTCACGGGCAGCCGCCTGATAGCCGCTGTGCGCGGCAAAGCGCTTGATGTTTTCAACGGCAGTTTCGTTGTCGACGAGAACTTCCAATGCAGCGGGATTGTCCTTCTTGATCGCGTTCTGCACCATCACGACGGGCATGGGGCAGAGATAGCCTCTTGCATCAACCATTTTTCTGCGCCTCCTGCTTCTTCATGCTGTTTACGATGGAGATCACCAGCACGATCACGATACCGAGCACCACTGCGACGCGGCCATTGGTGGAAACGCCGCCCGCAGAGCTTTCGGAGGCCGCGTTTCCGGCAAGGCCGAAGTTATGTGCGAACGCAGCGCCGACGATCATGCCGAACACCGTAACGGCAGAATCCGCGTTGCCGCTGCCGGCAAGAATGAGCTGACGCAGCGGGCAGCCGCCCAGCAGCACCGAGCCCCAGCCCGCGAGCAGCATACCGAGGAAGTTCCACACATGGTCGGAATGTGCAACCGGCTGTCCGGCAAAGCCGAGATTGAATTTATGCAGGCAGAGATTGCCGATGAGGACTGTGACGAAAATGGCAATGAAGCCCCACAGCAGGTGCAGATCCTTGAACATCATCGTGTCGCGCAGACCGCCGACCATGCAGATACGGGATTTCTGTGCCAGCGCACCAACAACCAGCGCGATCAGCAGCGCGATCAGGAACGGGGCGTGCTTGGAGCCGGGGCCCTCCTCAGAGAACTTGAACAGCGTGGGAACAGCCAGGAACAGGATCAGCAGGCCGACCATGACAGCGGGCAGCACCGTGCCGTCGAGCGTCTTGGTGGCGTAGTTCCGCTGAAGCGTGAAGCCCTTGCGGATGAAGATCGTGCCGAGGAAGATACCGGCGGCGAAGCCGGCCAGACCGACAACGGCGTTCAGATCGCCGCCAGCCAGACGCAGCACCATGCGCAGCGGGCAGCCGAGGAAGGCCAGCGCGCCGATCATGACGAATGCGCCGAGCACAAAGCGGAGCGCGGGAGACGAACCGGCTCTGGCTTTCCATTCCTTAGAGGCCAGCGCCATCAGGAAGCTGCCAAGCACAAGGCCGATGATCTCCGGGCGGACATACTGGACCTTGGCAGCAGAATGCAGACCCACTGCGCCTGCGATGTCGCGCTCAAAGCACGCGATGCAGAAGCCCATGTTGGCCGGGTTGCCGAGCGCCGTCAGCACGAGTGCTGCGATGCCGATGACAACACCGGTCAGAATGACGAACAGGTTTTCTTTTTTCATGTTCTCTTTCCTCCGATATAGTCGAACTAAGTTCGCCGAAGTTCGATATTCTGGAACGAGAATATCGAAAACAACGTGAATGCGGGCTTTTTCGCCCGCATTCGTTACTCTTGAATCAGAATAACACGCTTTTTCACGATTGTCAATCATTTTTCTGTTCGACATTTTCGAAAAATATTCAGAATCGAAGAAACGTTCAGAGCAGCAGCGCCGAACCCTGTTCCAGATCGTCGGACAGGAACCGGCGGTTGAGCGCATTCAGGACCCGCTTTTTATCCGCGCTCCACATGGGAGCGATCAGGCTGCGCTTCGCGCCGTCTCCGGTCGTACGGTGAATGACCAGCTCGCGCGGCAGCACGCGCAGACAGTCTTCCAGTACGGACAGATACGCATCCAGCGTCATGGTTTCGAAGTTTCCGGCGGCGTAGTCCTCAGCAAGGTCTGTCCCGGACAAAACGTGCAGCAGATGGAGTTTGATGCCGTCCGCACCGCTCTGACCGATGTAGCGTGCGGTCTGCACCATCATCTCCTGTGTTTCGCCGGGAAGTCCAAGGATCATATGCGCGACCACATGGATATCCAGCGCCTTGAGCTGCCGGACGGCATTGTCAAACACGGAAAGGGGATAGCCGCGCCGGATATACCGCGCAGTGGATGCGTGGATCGTCTGTAAGCCAAGCTCGACCCAGACAGGCTTCCTTTCCCGCAGCTCCGCGAGCAGCGCGAGGATCTCCGGCGGCAGGCAGTCCGGTCTGGTCGCGATAGACAGCGCGCAGATCTCATCCCGGTCGATTGCGGCCAGAAACAGCGGCCTTAATTGATCGGCGGGCGCATAGGTATTGCTGTAATCCTGAAAATAGGCGATATATCGGGCATCCGGCCCGGCCTTTGCCGCGACAAGGCGTTTGGCCTGGGCAAGCTGTTCAGAAACCGGGAGCGCGGCGGAGGCGGCGAATTCACCGCTTCCGCTGCAAAAGATGCAGCCGCGTGCGTCGAGCGTCCCGTCGCGGTTCGGACAGGTGCATCCAGCGGAAAGCGCCAGCTTATAGACCTTGCAGCCGAATGTCTCGCGCAGATACGCGTTCAGGGAGCGGTAATACATATGTCCTCCAAATGATTTGCGCGCCGCAGTCTCTGCGGCGCGCAAGCTGGTTCCTTACGATTTGGGAGCATCCAATGCTTCATCCTGCATGACCGCCTCAAATTGAGCGCGGTTCATATTTTCGTTTTCCATCAGGAAGCCCGCGATCTTATCCAGCCGTTCCGAATGCGCGGTCAGGATCTCCTCGCAGCGCTTGTATGCCTCGCGCATGATCGACTGCACCTGCACGTCGATCTCGCCTGCCGTTGCTTCGGAATAGGGCTTCGTTTTTTCGTAATCCCGGCCAATGAAGACCTCCTGACTCGACGAATAGGAGACAGGGCCAATCGCGTCCGACATTCCGTAGGTCGCGACCATATCCCGCGCAAGCTTTGTCGCACGTTGGAGATCGCGCCGGTAGAGATATCGCACAGCTTCAACGCTTCCGCAACACGTCCGCCAAGGAAGGAGACGACCGTCTCGAACATTTCATTGCGCGAAGCGTAGGATTTGTCATCCTGCGGCAGGCTGATGGTCATACCGCCCGCCTGTGCGCGGGGGATGATGGTGATCAGGTGCACGGGATCCTGCGAGTCCAGACAATACATACACACGGCGTGTCCGGCCTCATGGACGGCAGTGAGCATTTTTTCGGAGTGGCTGACGACGCGGCTCTTTTTCTCCGGACCTGCAATAACCTTGATCATGGCAGCTTCCAGATCCTGCTGCGTGATGGCGGCTTTGCCGTTCCGCGCAGCAAGCAGTGCACCCTCGTTCAGCAGATTCGCAAGATCGGCGCCGGTAAAGCCGGCGGTCGCCTTTGCGATGGCGGGCAGATCGACATTGTCTGCCAGCGGATTTTTGCGTGCGTGGACCTGCAATATCTCCGCTCTTCCGCGCCAGTCCGGCGCGCCGACGTAGATCTGCCGGTCGAACCGTCCGGGACGAAGCAGGGCGGGGTCGAGAATATCCTTGCGGTTGGTCGCCGCGATGACGATCACGCCCTCGTTTGCAGAGAAGCCGTCCATTTCCACGAGCAGCTGGTTGAGCGTCTGCTCGCGCTCGTCGTGACCGCCGCCAAGACCTGCGCCGCGCTGACGGCCCACCGCGTCGATCTCGTCAATAAATACAATAGCGGGCGCAACACGCTTGGCCTGATCGAACAGGTCGCGCACACGGCTTGCACCGACGCCGACATAAAGCTCGACAAAATCGGAGCCGGAAATGGACAAAAACGCGACGTTTGCCTCACCGGCGACAGCTCTTGCCAGCAGCGTCTTGCCGGTGCCCGGAGGGCCGACCAGCAGAACGCCCTTGGGGATCTTCGCGCCAAGCTGTCTGAATTTATCCGGGTCGCGCAGGAATTCTACGATTTCGGAAAGCTCTTCCTTCTCCTCATCCGCGCCTGCAACATCCTTAAAGGTAACGGCTTCGCCGTTCGGAACGCCGAAGCGGGCGTTTGCGCGCGTAAACTGCGACATGGCGTTCGGGCTGCCGCCGGAGCGGTTCATCAGGATGAACCAGACGAACAGCAACGCAACGCCGACGACGAGATAAGGCAGGACAGACCGCCAGATGGAGTTGACGGCGGGAAGATAGTTGTAGGACTTGAGAATGCCGGACGCGCTCTGCGCGGCAATGGTCTCGTCGAGGTCCTTGTGGAATGTCTCAATGTCGCCGATCCTGGCGGCTGCCGTGCCTGCCTGCGCCGTATCGCTGGCATACAGCGTCATGGTCAGCGTGTCGCCCTGTAAAACGAACGACTCGACCCGTTCATTTTCGAACAGGTCGAGCACGTCGGAATAGGCAAGCCTGCTGCTGTTCTGCGTGAGCAGGGACGAAGAGATCACCACAAGCACCAGCGCCAGAATCGCGATCAGAATGATCGTCTGTACGGTTTTGGGCTGTTGATTCACGGAGTATCTCCTTTTGAAAGAATAGATAGAAAGATCAGCTTACTGATCCTGATAGACGGAGGGCTTCAGAACGCCGACGAACGGAAGGTTCCGGTAATAATCCTCGTAATCCAGACCGAAGCCGACGACAAACGCGGGCGGAACGGTGAAGCAGGTGTAATCCGGCTTCAGATCGACCTTGCGGCCCGTGGGCTTGTCGAGCAGCGTGCAGATCCTGATGGACGCGGGCTTGCGCTCACGGAACATTTCGCAGATCATTTTGAGCGTGCTGCCGGAGTCGATGATATCCTCAAGGATCAGAACATGACGCCCTTCGATATCGTGATCGATATCCTTGCGGAACGTCAGCTTGCCGGTGGATTCCGTACCGCCCTCAAAGGAGGTGATGCACATGAAGTCCTCCTGCACAGGAATGCTGATGGCATTGGCCATTTCCGCAAAGAACGGGACGACGCCCTTGAGCACGCCGACAAGGATCGGGCACTTGCCGCGGTAATCCTCCGCGATCTGCGCACCGACCTCCTTGATCCGTGCGTGGATCTCCTCCTCGGAAACAAGAACGCGTTCAATGTCCTGAAGCATATCAGATTTGTTAATCATACAGCGAATCCTCTTTCTCTAATTCTTCTATTCTGATGATGACCGCGCGGTCGCCAGGGGCGGCTGCACGATCAAGATTGACGCCGATTCCGTAGACGCCGAGAATTCCATGCTCGTCCGCAGCCACAGGGAGCAGGCCGCGCCTGTCCAGAGGAATCTTGCGGTCGATCATGAGCTTTTTCAGCGTTTTCCGGCCGCCGGAGACACGCATCTCGTCGTGCGTCCGGCGCGGACGGAACAGGATCTGTGTAGTTGAGCCTATCGTATCACACTTTACGGCAAAAGTGGAGAGTGTATTTTGAATTTCTGAAAAATTTTCTTGCCATTCGCAGCAAACACGGAGCCCGAGCGGCTGAAGAACGGCGGATTCCCCGGCCAGAAGCGTGACCGGCTCGAATGCGGCAGGGGAGCCGGCAGTAAGAAGCAGCCGGTCGTATTCCCGCTGCGCCGAAAATCCGCCCGGCAGCGATACACGGGCAGATGGGCATTCAGAAAACAGAAGCCGGTCAACGGCGCGGATGTGCCGCTCTGAAAGCTTCGACGCGTGAATTTCGCCGAGCAGCAGCTTGACAGCGCGCGTGCGGACGGCCGCCGGATACGCGGTAAGGGCGCTGCACCGGATCCCATCCGAAAGCCGGGCCTGCCGCAGCGCTTCCTCAGCCTGCGCAGAAAGCTGCGCCTCGTCTGCCTCCAGAAGCCGGCACATACGAAACGCCGTTTCGCAGAGGGATGGATTCTCCGCTTTGAGAAGCGGGATGACAGACTGCCGCAGGCGGTTGCGCCGTGCGTCCGGAAGAAAATTGGTGCTGTCAGTCACATGAGAAAGTCCGTTTTGCGCGAGATACGCCTCGATCTCCGCACGGGAGACGGCAAGCATGGGCCGGATGAACCGCTCACGCCTCGGCGGAATGCCGCAGAGTCCGGCAAGACCGGTGCCGCGCGTGAGATTCAGGAGCACGGTTTCCAGATTGTCGTCCTGCGTGTGCGCCGTTGCAATTAAACCTGGCAGGGAAGAGAAGAACGCGTAGCGAAGCGCACGCGCCGCTTCCTCAACGGATTCATGCGTCTTTGCCGCGCGGGCGCGTACATCACCGTTATCAACATGGAGCACGACGCCCAGTTCGGCGCAGAGCGTACGGACAAACGCCTCGTCGCGGTCTGATTCTTCGCCGCGCAGCTGATGATTGAAATGCGCCGCCTCGACCGTAATGCCGAGCGCATTCCGTAAGGACAACAAAACATGCAGCATACAGACGGAATCCGCGCCGCCGGAAACGGCACAGATCACGGTATCGCCCGGCTGCGTCATGCACTGCCCGCGCATCCACGAAAGAATTTTATCCGTCATGCTTCCATTCCAGATCGGAGAACGTGAAGAACTGCGGCCGCCATTGCAGCTTGACCGTCCCGGTCTCGCCGTGACGGTTTTTCGCAACAATGCACTCGGCAATGTTCTTATCCTGCGTGTTGGGGTTGTAATATTCGTCTCGGTAGAGGAACATGACGGAGTCCGCATCCTGCTCGATAGCGCCGGATTCACGAAGATCAGACAGCATCGGACGCTTGTCGGTACGCGATTCGTTGGCACGGGACAGCTGGCTGAGACAGATGACCGGCACATTCAGCTCCTTTGCCATGATCTTGAGCGCACGGGAGATGTCACTGACGACCGTTACGCGGTTGTCGCCGGATTTGCCGGGCGCGGCGGCGGTCATCAATTGCAGATAGTCGATCAGCACCAGCCCCAGATTGTCGAGCCGGCGGCATTTTGCATTGATCTCCGCGACCGTGATAGCCGGGTTATCGTCCACGCGGATATCCGTCTGGCTGAGCGCGGACGAGGCGATAGAGAGCTTTCCCCAGTCTTCCTCATCCAGATGACCGGTCGTAAGCTTCTGGTTTTCAACAAAGCTTTCCGTGGAAAGAAGACGCATGACCAGCTGTTCGCGCGACATTTCGAGCGAAAAGAACGCGACAGTCTTTTCATAGGTCTTCGCCACGTTCAGGCAGATATTGAGCGCGATAGCCGTCTTGCCCATACCGGGACGGGCTGCGATCAGAATCAGGTCAGTCTTGTTCAGGCCGTTGATCTTGCGGTCAAGATCGTGAAGTCCGGTAGACAGACCGGGGATCTCGCTGCCGGAGGCCGCCAGCTCTTCCAACCGGTCATAGACGTTGATCATGACTTTGCCGATATGCTGTAGGCTGTCGCCGGTGTTCCCGCGGCGGAGGGAATAGATCTTTTTCTCCGAGACTTCAAGCATCTCCTGCGCTGTGCCGACGCCGTCGTAGACCATTTCCGTGATCTCAGACGACGCAGTCGCCAGCGCACGCAGGAGCGACTTGTCATGCACGATCGTGCAGTACTGCTTGACATTGGCGGCGGTCGGCGTGATCTTCAAAAGCTGTGCGATGTAATCATAGCTTCTCTGCTCGTCATACACGCCGCGCTCTTTCATCTTATTGAGTACGGTAACGGGGTCGATCTTTTCCGAGAAGTTGAACATCGTATAGATCGTCTCATAGATCTCACGGTTCTGCCGGAGATAAAAATCGTCCGGCTGCAGCATACCGACCACGTCCGGCACGCAGCGCTCGTCGATCAGCATCGAGCCGAGAACGGACTGCTCCGCCTCCAATGCCTGCGGGGCCTGACGCTGAAGCAGCTCCTCATCCATAGATGTTCACATCCTTCCGGGAAATGATGGTCAGGCGCACTTAGGCTTCCTTGACCTCGATTTTGAGTTCTGCGTTGATCTCATAGCCGAGCTTGCACTTGACGGTGTAAACGCCGACCGACTTGATCGGCTCGTCCAGAACGATCTTCCGCTTGTCCAGCTGGATCCCGGCCTGCTTCGCAAGCGCCTCGGAAACCTCCGTGTTCGTGACCGAGCCGAACAGGCGGCCCGCTCCGCCGCCCTTCGCGGTGACAACGACGGTCATATCCTTCATGCGGTTGCGCAGATCAAGCGCTTCCGCGCGCTCCTTGGCCTGCCGTTCCTGCGTGGCCTTGTCGTTCATGCGCATGGTGTTGATGTTGTCTGCGGTCGCTTCCTGCGCAAGCTTGCGCGGCAGCAGGAAGTTGCGCGCATAGCCGTCGGAGACCTCGATCATCTGGCCGCGCTTGCCCTGACCTCTTACATCCTGTGTTAAAATAACCTTCATGTTGATAACTCCTTTCAAAGAGAATTGTCTGGTGCCGCTTATGCTGAAAGCGGAGGCCGGATATACCGTGCGTTGCTGTCCGGCGCTGGGCGCATATTGATGCCGGATACAATGCCCATCGCGAAGAACATCGTGACGAGCGAGCTGCCGCCGTAGGAAAAGAACGGCAGCGTCAGGCCGATGACCGGCACAAGGCCGATACAAACGCCGATGTTGATGAACACCTGCGCCGTCAGCATGCCAGCGATGCCGACGCAGATGAGCCGGTTCATATAGTTGCCGGATTTGATGCCGACATAGATGATACGGATGATGATGGCCGTCAGCAGAATGAGAACTGCCATGCAGCCGAGCATACCGAGCTCCTCGCCGATAGAGGAGAAGATCAGGTCAGTGTGCTGTGCGGGGATCGTGCCGCTCTGCACCATCGTCCCGTGATACAGTCCCTGTCCTGTGATGCCGCCGTTCTGCAGCGCGCGCAGGCTGCGGTTCATCTGATAGCGCTGATCCTGCGCCGCCGGATCGATGCGCGGGTCAAACAGCACCCAGATACGGCTGCGCCGGTCATAGCTGAGAAACTGCCACAAAAACGGCGAGGCCACAAGCAGCACCGCAAACGCGCCGAGGAACCACAAAAGGCTCACGCCGCCGACAAACGCCATAATGACGAAAATAAACAGATACTGCAGCGCAACACCCAGATCCTCCGACGCTACGACGATCAGGCCAAACATGAAGACCGTGATGACTGCGAGCCGCAGGACCGTTGAGATATGCGAGATCTTGTTCTGCCGGATGCTCATGGTCTTGGCCAGGATCATGATAAACGGAATTTTGCAGATCTCCGCAGGCTGGATGGAAAACGGCAGAAAGCTGAACGCCAGCCAGGAGCGGTTGCCGCTTCGGGTATCGCCGAAGGGGAACAGCAGAAGAATGAAGATCGCCGAGAAGATCAGCAGCAGCTCGCGCCGCTCGGCAATGATATCGACGTCGACCAGCGTGAAAAAGACATATAAAATAATACCAAGAACCAGCGCAAGGATCTGCGTGCGGACATACTGCGCGCTGCCCTTGACGTTTGTTGCGCTGGAAATGACCACAATGCCGAAGACGCTGGCGGCAATACAAAGGCTCAGAAGGATCATATCTGCGCGCCGGACAAAGCTGCCGATCGCTTTCCATATCCCGTGCATAAAGCCGCCTCCTTTGAATGCGAAAATAAAGCTTGAAAAAAGGAATCCTAATTCAATTTTACATTGTATCAAAAAAGGACGAATAAGTAAACCACGATTTTCAAATTGCCGTGGTTTTGGTATGATTTTGAATTGATTTTACTTGATTTCTGTGTTATAATGCGGCAGATATAAATGGGGCAGATAGGGGGCTTTGGTATGCAGATCACCACGCACAGCGCGGACGAAACGCAGGCGCTTGGACAAAGACTGGCAAAGCGCCTCCTGCCGGGCGATGTGATCGCCTATTTCGGCGGTCTCGGCGTGGGAAAGACCACTTTTACCCGTGGACTGGCAAAGGGCATGGGACTGCCGGATGTGGTCTCTTCGCCTACCTTTGCCATTGTGCAGGAATACCACGGCGACGGACTGTCGCTCTACCATTTTGATATGTACCGCATCGAGGGCGCACTGGATCTGGAATCCACCGGGTTCTATGACTATCCCCTGGATGAGGGCGTATTTGCCATTGAGTGGTCGGAGAATATCGCCTCGGAGCTGCCGGAGAACTGCATCCGCATCACCATTGAGCGGCTTTCCGATGACGGCAGACAGATCACAGTAGAAGGAGATGAGCGCTTTGCGGATCTTGGGGATTGACACTTCCGGAAAAGTAGCGGCTGCGGCGCTATATGACAGCGAAAGCCGCTGCCTGCTGGCGCAGCAGACGGTTTATACAAAACGTACCCATTCCCAGGTGATCCTGCCTCTGGCAGAGCGTCTGCTGGCGGACACCGGGCTGAACTGGCAGGATGTAGACGGTTTCGCTGCGGCGAAAGGTCCGGGTTCCTACACCGGGCTGCGCATCGGCATTGCGGCGGTGAAAGCCATGTCCTATGCCTTACAGATTCCTTGCGTGGGAATTTCTACGCTGGAAGGGCTGGCGTGGCAGAATCTGTCCTGGCAGGGCGTGATCTGTGCGGTCATGACAGCGAGACAGTCTCTGGTCTATGCCGGACTGTACCAGAGTGACGGCACGCAGATCACGGCGATGCAGCCGGACGGAATGCAGCCTGCGGCAGAACTGGCACAGCAGCTGGCATCACTGGAACAGCCGGTGCTGCTGGCGGGCGATGCAGTGGAACTGTTCCGGGCGGAGCAGGGTCTGACAATCGCATCTCCCATGACACGTCTGCAAAACGGCACAGGCATCTGCCTGGCAGCGGCGCAGGCACAGTGGCAGGCCCCGGCGGAACTGATGCCGGAGTATTTGCAGCTGGTGAAAGCGGAAAAGGACTTGCAGGAGAAACAGCGGGCAAAGTGATTTTCGTGTATCCTGGAAAATACACCTTGCAATTGTCCGGTAAATATGCTATAATAGAAGTATCTCAAGACAAAGGAGTCAGAAGAACATGAAAATTTGGATTGGATGTGACCACGCCGGCTATGAACGCAAGCAGGAGGTCATTGCGCTGCTGAAAGAACGGCAGCTGGAAGTGGAGGACTGCGGCTGTAACGGCGAAAGAGCCGATTATCCGGTGATCGCCAAGGCAGTCGGTACTGCGGTGGCATCTCATCCGGGTGACATGGGGATTCTGATTTGCGGCACGGGAATCGGTATGTCGATCGCTGCAAACAAGATACGGGGCATTCGTGCATCACTGTGCGCAGATGCGTTTTCCACCAAGTACACCCGTCTGCACAACGACGCCAATGTAATGTGCATGGGCGCCCGGACACTGGGCAGCGGTCTCGCATTGGAACTGGTGGAGATTTTCCTGGATACGCCTTTTGAGGGCGGCAGACACGAGAACCGTGTGAATATGATTACTGAACTGGAAAAAGAATGGTAACAGGAGGATAAGAACATGGCAGGGATTCATGTAGTAGACCACCCGCTGGTGCAGCACAAGATCTCACTGATGCGGGATAAAATGACAGGCGTAAAGGAATTTCGGGAGCTGACCTCTGAGACAGCAATGCTGATCTGTTATGAGGCGACCCGGGATCTGCCGATGAAGGAAGTCACCATCGAGACACACCAGGGCATCGCTAAGACCAAGGTGATCTCCGGCAGAAAGCTGGCTTTCGTTCCCATCCTGCGTGCAGGTCTGGGACTGGTAGACGGCGTTACTTCGCTCATTCCGGCGGCAAAGATCGGTCATATCGGTATTTTCTGCGAACCGGGTACACACGATGCCGTGAAGTACTATTCCAAGATGCCGGATGACATCGCAGAGCGTGAAGTTATCGTGATCGATGCCATGCTGGCAACTGGTACTTCTGCGATCGCAGCCATCAAGGATCTGAAGGAAATGGGCGTCAAGAGCATTAAGTTCCTGTG
>OOIG01001693.1_pt1 | contig 15954 bp, 16 predicted proteins | sample 1692091 | NCBI WGS metagenome assembly OOIG01 (sample SAMN06348188, study PRJEB24527) | human gut metagenome | biome: human gut; feature: ankylosing spondylitis patient; material: feces | host: Homo sapiens | place: China | collected 2015-10 | reverse complement strand
CTCGTCGCGCCGATGGTACTGAGAAATCGGGAGAGTAGGTCACCGCCCCCTTAGAAGAGGATATATCGAAAGATATGTCCTCTTTTTTTATGTCCTAACGGGAGCGGAAATATGTCGGGTGGAAACCTCCTGTTGCTCCCCGGCGGACACACCTGGGTGTGTCCCTACGTTTGTGGGATTGTTTATGTGTTATCGTGTGGTGATGTCGGAATGCAAAATAGAGAGTTTACAGTGTTGTGCCAGTCGTAGGGACGTACCCAAGGTACGTCCGCATTATCAACAATGTGTTAATTCGCTATTTCTTTTCGGACACACCTCGGTGCGTCCAAAAGATGTTCTTTACAATTTGAGTGGGGGAAAGGATTATTCCAGCGAAAGGGTTACGGTAACGCTGCCGGAGCCGCCAAGGAGGTCTAGCATTAGCTGGCGGGTTGTCACTTCGTCCACTTTGCCTAAACGTGTCAGACTCCAAACGTTTGTGTCATAGTAGATGACAAAAGAGCTGCCCTGATAGAGAATAAGGTCGCCGGGTGCTGTTGTTATCCGTGAGTTGTTCTGTGGTAAGGTAAATCCTAATGAGCCGACTTTCTCCATACCGCCGTAGTCGTCCATGCGAACACTTATGCTGCCTTGTGCAAGGCGTTCCTTCAGTGCTTTGGTTGATGAGTTGTCGACGAGTGTAGCCGTGAATGTTCGGCCGTTTACCGTAAGTTTTAGAGTGTTTGTTTCCATATTTTCATTGTCATTATCATGTATACTGTCGTTCTCCGAATGTTCGGGCGTTTCTGGTACGAATGGTTCTTCCTGATTAGGCGAACAGGCTGTCATCGACAGAAAGGCGAAGAATAGGAACGGAAGAATCAAGAAGTTTCTCATAGCGTTACGTTTTAAAATGATTGTTATCTGTAATGACAAAATTAGGCGAAACAGGTTGATATACAGGTATACAAATTCTTGTAAGATTAACCACAATTACGGATTTTGCGGAAAGCGGCGGAATGCTTTTTCCGATTTCGGATGTTTTTGTATTTTTGCTTGAAACATTTAGTATATGGATTTGCGAGAAAGGATATCCGGCCGATTGAGCAAGGCGAGAATTGAGAAACTTTGTGAGGAAATGCGGGATAATGTTTCCTGTCGGGAACGTTTGTTTGAATTGACTGACGATGCCGACAGGCGGCGGATTGCCTATAATGCTTATTGGGTGCTGTCGCATTTCGCTGCTGTCGACAATTCTTGGCTGTCGGATAAACGTGAAATACTGATTGACCGCGTCATGGTAGAGCAGAACGACGGAATACGTCGGCTGATATTGGCCGTGCTGTTGCGCTTGCCTTTCGACAAAGAGTATTTGCGGTCGGATTTTGTGGATTACTGTTTGGAAAAAATACCGTTGAATCGGGAAACGTGCGCTGTCAGAGTGTATTGCCTGAGGCTGGCATTTGAGCAGTGTAAATTCTATCCGGAGCTGTTGCAGGAACTTCAGGCCGTACTTGCCATGCTTGACGGCGAATCGCTTCCTGCTGGACTGTATGCGGCCCGGGCTGATATAAGAAAGAAATGGAAACGATGTCAGAACTGCTGATTGTTTATGTGGTGGCGGTGAATGTCGTCGCTTTTGTGGTCTATGGTGTGGATAAGTACAAGGCGCAGAAAGCGAAATGGCGTATCCGTGAATCTACGTTGCTGCTGTTGGCCGTTATCGGCGGGAGTGCGGGCGCATGGCTGGGCATGAAGATATGGAGGCACAAGACGTGTCACGCAAAGTTTCGCTACGGTGTGCCGGCTATTTTGCTGATACAGCTTACCGGTGTGCTTTGCTTCTTATGGAACTGAAATATTAAGCCGGAACCAGGAAATTTTCCCGATTCCGGCTGTGTGATCTGTTTCTGTCCGTTGTGTTGTTATAGCACGTTCAGATGTTCCAACAAAATTTTTACGCCGAGGCAGATAAGAACGATACCTCCCACGGGTTCCATACGGAACTTGAATTTCCGTCCGGCGTATGCCCCTATAAGGCTGCCGACGAGCGAAAGTACGAACGAGGTGATGCCGATAGCCACGACCGGATAGGTCAGCGACGCAATGCTGCGGATACCCACAAAGGCAAATGAAATGCCGATGGCAAGAGCGTCGATACTTGTCGCAACGGCAAGCGTAAGCAGTACCTTCAGTTGCGTGGGGTCGAAATTGGCTTCTTCCTCGCTCTTGCAGCCCTCTATAATCATTCTGATGCCCAGAAAAGCCAGAAGGGCGAAGGCAATCCAATGGTCGTAGGCTTCAATCAAGCCGCTGAAATAGCTTGCACCCAGCCAGCCTATAATGGGCATGACGGCTTGAAACAATCCGAAGAAAAAGGCCATTTTAAAGAACAGCCGCCAGTCGAAGCGGCGTACGATGATGCTGCTTGCTACGGAGATGGAAAAGCAGTCCATAGCGAGGCTGACAGCCAGCAGCCATATTTCAATATTACTCATAACCGATGGAAAAGACTAATGTGGACGGACTATGCGTTGCGCACTTGTCCGTCCCCGTTGATGATGTATTTGTAGGTGGTCAGTTCGGCAAGTGCCATCGGACCGCGTGCATGAAGTTTCTGTGTGGAAATGCCGATTTCGGCTCCAAAACCGAATTGTCCACCGTCAGTGAATGACGTCGGCAGGTTGGTGTAGACACAGGCGGCATCGACGTCGCGCGTAAACATGCGGCATGCCGCTTCGTCCTCGGCCACGATGCTTTCGCTGTGTTTCGATGTGTAGCGGTTGATGTGGGCGATGGCTTCTTCGATGTTTCCGACGGTTTTTACCGACATTTTATAGTCGAGGTATTCATGTCCCCAACTTTCGTCGTTAGAACGCTCCAGCGGGCTGTAATGGCCTTCCAGGGCGGTGTAGGCTTCTCCGTCGGCATATACGGTTACTTTTCCGTTCATGGGTGCCACGAGTTCGGGCAGGTCGGCAAGGCGGCCGCGGTCGATGACAAGGCAGTCGAGCGCATTGCATACGCTCACGCGGCGCGTCTTGGCATTGTTGACAATGGCTTTTCCCTTTTCCAGATTACCGGACGAGTGGAAATAGCAGTGGCATATGCCTGCACCCGTTTCGATGACCGGCACGCGCGAATTTTCGCGGACGAACTGAATCAGGCGGCTGCTTCCGCGCGGTATCACCAGGTCGATATAGCCCACGGCCTGAAGCATTTCGCGTGTCAGCTCGTGGTCGGGCGGCAGAAGGGTAGCACAGGCTTCGTCGAAACCTTCCTCACGCAATACGGAATGAATGACTTCCATAATGGCCCGGTTGGAGCAGTCGGCGTCCGTACCGCCTTTCAGTACACAGGCGTTGCCGCTTTTCAGACAGAGCGAGAATACGTCGAACGTTACGTTGGGGCGTGCTTCGTAAATGATGCCGATAACACCGAAAGGCACGCTCACCTTGTGGATTTCCATACCGTTCGGCTGCGTCCATTCCTTCAGCGTCTTGCCTTGGGGCGAGTCGAGAGTTGCCACCTTGCGCATATCGTCGGCTATTCCTTTGAGCCGTTCCGGAGTCAGGCGCAGACGGTCGTATTTCGGGTCGGCAGGGTCCATTTTTGCCAGGTCGTCGGCATTGGCTGCCAATATTTTCTCCATGTTGGCTTCCGCAGCGTCCGCCACATGACGGAGTGTGCGGTTAATCTCTTCCCTTGTTGCGCGGTTCAGGCTTCTTGATGCCGTGCGCGCATTCACCAATAGGGTTTTCAATGCTTCGTTCATAGTCGTAGTTTATTCGATGCAAAGGTAGTTATAATGAATGACAGGGCGTGCTCCCTGTTCGCCGATTTTCTCCCGCGCTTCGTCGCTGCTGTAGGCAGTACGTCCTACGGCAAAGGCCGTTCCGTCGGGAGCTACGATGCGGACAATGTCGTCCTTTTCAAAGTCGCCTTCCACTTTTACGACACCCACGGGCAGCAGGCTCGTTGCCTGAGAGGATGTCAGTGCGCGATAGGCCCCTTCGTTGATATGGATTCTGCCTTTTGCGAAGCCTTCGCTGTGGGCAATCCATTTCTTCACGCTGGAAACCGGATGGCTGTCGGCCACAAATTCCGTGTGCGGCACATCCGCCCGATGGAGCAGGATGTCGGTAAGAATATTTTCGCGTTTGCCGTTGGCGATGATGACGGAGATACCTTCGGCCGCAACCTTGCGCGCAATGCGGAATTTTGTGCCCATACCTCCTCTGCCGAACGACGATTTAGAGGTTTGTACAATGGCTTCCGCATCCAACTGTGCTTCCGGGTGGATTTCGCGCAGCAGACTTGAGCCTTCGAGCGACGGGTCGCCGTCGTAGACACCGTCGATGTTCGACAGAATCACCAGTACGTCCATTCCCATCATCGTGGCAATCAGTCCGGAGAGTTCGTCGTTGTCGGTAAACATCAGTTCCGTGACCGAAACCGTGTCGTTTTCATTCACAATGGGAATCACTCCGTTTTCGAGCATCACCTCCATGCAGTGCTTTTGGTTCAGGTAGTGCAGACGGGTGGAGAAGTTTTCCTTCATGGTCAGTACCTGGCCGCAAATCATGCCGTGGTCGCGGAAAAATTCGTAATAGCGGTTGATGAGCTTTGCCTGTCCCACCGCTGAAAACAACTGGCGTGCCGATACGGAGTCGAGTTTCGGTCCGCCTTTCATTTCGCTTCGTCCCGAAGCCACCGCTCCCGAAGTGATGAGAATCACGTCCATTCCGTTGCGGCGCAGTTCCGCCACCTGGTCGACCAGCGCCGACATCCGTGTGATGTCGAGCGTGCCGTCGCGCCGTGCCAGCACATTGCTGCCTATCTTGATAGCTATTCGCTTGTATTCTTTCATCTTTTCTACCTTTTGAGAATTACAAAAATAGCAGATTCGCATGAGAATTGAAACCCCCAGCCGGTAAAATTGAGAATAATAGCTGCGGAAAGTCGGAAAAGCGTGTAAAACAGGAATATTCTGCTATCTTTGTATTGGAAGGTATTGAAAATTAAAACAATGAAAAATACAGATTACGGAAAATTTACAAGAGCCTTGTATTTATATATTAAAGATCAAGAAAAATGTACGGAAGAAGAATTAGAAGAGAAGTTTGCCACATTCTTTACGGTTATACAAGATTTGCACTGTAGGGATTTTCGACTATATTATTTTCGGGCTTATTATTACAATGACCGGAATCAGATGGATAGGGCAAAGGCTGAAATCGACGAGTCGGTTGAACTGGCAGAACATTTAAATCATGATGAACTTTTTGAGAATAGTCCCATGGTGTTCGTGCCGAATTTTGGGGATAAGAAGAACGGTTATTTTGGGTTAGACTATGAACCTGTTCACACTCAGATTTCCAAGGTGTATTTTTGTGCCGGGGAGATTTATGCCAAGATTGGACAGGAAGAAGAATCATTGAAATTTTATCAGCGTTATCAATATTATGGCTCATTCTTAAAGTCGGATTTTGGAAAAAGCAGTTATCTGTTTGCTTTTTCATTCCGACGGTTTAATGAATATACGATGGCAGATTTGATTAATAATCAGATAACCGTCAGTCCATCTACAAAAATGAACGACCCATTGGACAACATTGTAAACATTTGGAAAGACGAGGTTACTTTGTCCGGTATGTGTAGGGAAAAACATCATGTCAGACCTTTAAGTCGGTCGTATGACTATTTCAGACTGAGGTCATTTTGTCGGGGAAAAGGCAATTCTCCGGTAAGGAATATACTGATGTGGTCACATTATGCGGGAGAACATACCGGTTTCTGTGTAAAATACCGGCTTTCCGAACATTTCATTTCTCAGAATGAAAACGACAGCTATGAACATATGTATATGAAAAACATCATATATACGGACAGAAAAATCAATGTGTCAGTTCGTTCCATAGATTCGACACTTGCTTTTGCCACGAAAAAGAAAGACTGGAAATATGAGAACGAAATGCGATTGATTGTATATAATCCCAATAAGAACGAATCTCACTATGGAATAGATCTCGGTAATACCTCTTGGGTTGATTCTATCTTTTTCGGGTATAGATGTCCAGACTCTACAATAAAAACAGTCCAAAATATTTTTGCAAATGCTGCTCATTCTCCTAAATTCTACAAAATGGAAATAGACAGGAGTAATATTTATCGTTTAAAATATGTCCATATCTAAAATATTCGGAAGAATGCTTTGTTGTCTATAAATTAATATTAAATCCTGCCATGACGGTGGCGCGGGGCATGGGGTAGCCGGCGTTGATTTCGTATTTCTGTGCTAAAAGGTTTTCGCCTCTTACCCAAATGTCAATCCATCTGGCTGCGCGGAACTGGCCGCGTGCATTCCATAGCACAAAGTCCTCGGTGACAGGATTTTCTCCGACTGCCGTGTACAGACCGCCGACGTATTGCAGTCCGGTAGAAATGCTCCAGCGTCCTTTCGCGAAGCTCGCTCCTGCGTAGAACTTATGTTCGGGCGCGGCTACAATCGGATTTTCCATGTGCAGAAAGCTGTAGTTGCCGTCCACCGACCACATTCGGTTGATGCGGTACGCCGCCTGAAGTTCAATTCCTGCATTCTTGATTGTGCCGGAATTTTGGTTGAGCATTCCGCTTCCGTTTGGATTCGGCAGGGTCATTATCAGGTTTTTGCCGTCGATATAAAAAACATTGATGCCATAGCGGAAACGGCCGTCGAGCAGCGTTTGCGACAGGGCGATTTCGTAGTTCCACATCGATTCCGGCTGCAAGTCGGGATTCTGCGGCGGGAACATATACATTTCGCGGAGAATCGGATAGCGGAACCCTTTGGTGGCCGAGGCTTTCAGTTCGATAGCGTGGGGGAGGTGGAACGCCATGCCCGCCTGCGGCACCCATTCTGTGCCCACCCGTGAATGGTGGTCGATGCGGAGTCCGGCGTTCAGTGTCAGCCAGCTGTTGAAATCTTGACGAAAATCAACGTATCCGGCTATTTCATTCTCGTGCTTGTCCACCAAGTCGCTGGATGTTCCGGCCTTCTCTCCTGCCACATACTCCGTCCATGCTTTGCCGCCATAGCGGAACCAGTCGAAGCCCAGCGTGATGCGGTTGCCGGTAAAGAAACGGGTGCTCTGATAGAGCGATATGCCCATCATGTTGTCGCGCGAATGGAAACGTCCGTCCTGCGACGTTTCGCCGGCGCTTGGCGTGTAGCCGTCGTTAATCCAGTGCTTGCCCCAGTTGTAGAAGAAGCTCAATGCGCCGGACGTGTTGTCATAGTTGTTGTTCAGAGAGAAAGAAGTCATGCCTCGCGTGATGCGCTGGTCGCCGTCCACCAGTGGGGCCGATACGGGTCCCGGGTAGGAGGCGTTGAAGTGCGTCACATTCACATCGCCATACATGTTCCAGTTGTCCGCCACTTCATAGCCCAATTTTGCATAGCCGCTATATTGTTCGAAGCCCATGTCCGTACGGTGGCCGTCGGTCCGGTTGTAGGAGCCGCTCACCACGCTGTTGAACCTGCCTTTTCGGATGCGGTTTGTCAGTTCTGTTTCCAGTGTGTTGAATGAACCGTAGCCGGCACGGAGATTCGTGCGGATTCCGTCGTCCTGCATTTTGCGGGTGACAATATTGATGACGCCGCCCATCGCGTTGGAGCCGTAGAGTACGGAGGCCGGACCGCGCAGCACTTCCACCTTGTCGGCAAGCAGCGACTGGTAGGCATCGGCAATCGGGTGTCCGAAAATTCCGGCATATTGCGGATGTCCGTCTATAAGCACCATCAATCGTGCATTTCCGCCGCTCAGTCCGCGTAGGGAAATGCCTCCCGCTGCACCGCCGGAAACGCCGTATCCCATCATGCCGCGCTCAGTGACAAAAAGTCCCGGCACCTGTTCCGACAATATCGGCAAAAGCGAAGGCTGCATGCTCTGTTCAATCGTCGGGCGTCCAACCACGGATACCGTTTGCGACAGATGCCGGATATCCGTTTCATGGCGTACACCCGTAACCACCACTTCGTTCAGCGGATAGTTGCGGTCAGTGCGGGTAGTATCCCTTTGTGCATTCACAACTCCCGCCGACATCAGGCAGCCTGCCAATACAATCCAAAAAAATTTAGCTTTCATATATTGTTTACCCATTTTCAGTTCTTGCTATGCAAAAATACGGAAAGGAGAGTGTAGGGACAAATGAATATTATGTTTTTAAATTTAGTTGTTCTGAAACGCCTTTAATGAAAAAAGAACAGCACCGCTATAGTTTCGAGTTACTTTAGCGGTGCTGTTTGTTTATTGATTCTGTTTCGTTTACTTCATCAATTTTATTTGAGTATTACCTTGTCCGGTGAAACGGATGATGTAGACTCCGTTTGAAAGGCCTGCCTTGTCAACAGCCAATCGGGCATCACTGATATTTCCAGAATCCATGAGTCTGCCGGAAATATCGAACAGTTCGTAGCGGGTGTAACTTTCCGGATTGACGTTGAATTCCCATTCTGCATTGTTGCTGGATACCAGATTAATATCGGCAGAGGTTTCAGTATTGGTTACGCCACTGAAATCTTTTGACTGGACGATAGTGATGGATGTCGAGCAGCCTGTTGCCGAAATATTCAACTGGTAAGTTCTTTTATCTTTATCAGCCGGAAGTTCTTCCACTTCAATGTCCAAAAGATATTTTCCTTCGGCATTCTGTGTGAGTTCGCTTCGTTTGATCCATGACGGAAGATTGTTGAATGTCAGATTCTCGGCAGGATAGTAGCTGTTAATTGTGAATGTTTGTTTTGCACCGGTTGCGGGTACTTCAAAACGATTGTTTGGGCTGACTACCGATAAGTATGGATAAGTAATGTCCATATTGATGAAGAACGATGTGTTCAGGTCCTTAAACATGCCTGGCAATGAGAATACGTATTCCGATCCATTGGGGTCTTGTGCTTGAAGGAGATGTACATAACCATAGTTCTTGTTGAAGTCGTGATTGTTGTATTGGTAGCAGAATCCGATTGAATTGAAGTTTCCGTTGTTGAAGTTGCGGATGGAAACAATGATTTCATCCTTGATTTCCAACGGCTTTTCAAATACGAACGGAATGGAATACAGATAAATATTGTTTGTCGGATCGCTTTGGCGCAGTTTGAAATCGCTGCTTTTACATACCGCTGTGGCTATTGCTTCTTTCGGCGAACCGTTTTCCGAACGGTAGACGGTCAGTTCCAGTTCCGTATCGGTTTTCGGGCTTACGTTTACGCACAATGCCCAAATGCTGTTGATGAGATAAGGGCTGTATGGTTTCTCAAACAAATTGCCGACACCGTTCAGTTTCCAAGTTCCCCAACTTGCATCGGAACCCATACCGAAAATGAAGGCATTGTCGCCAACCGGACCGACAGCTACTCCTTTCGACGGAATATTGTTACCTGCTGACAACTTAAGAATTTCTCCTCCAGCGTTGACGGCTGTCGTTCCTCCGTATTGGATAAACGAATTTCCGGAATCGTCAATTGAATAGACAGATGAAAAATCCCCTACATTGGAATACCCTGTCAGTGTAGGCAGAGTTGTTGCCGACGGCGGGAATGAAACGATTGGTTCGTCGTCTGTTTCTGTCTGTTCGTTATTGTTCTTGTCGAAGAAGGTCCATTCGTAGGAATAGGTTTCGTCGTTTGATGTGTTTCTCCATTGCAGTGGGGTGTATGCCGGGGCAAGAAGGCAGTCGGTGATGTTGTTCAGATACATCAATTCATCGTTGAATGACCAATGGAATGTGCCGAGCGGAGCATCGTATGCAGCTTCGGGTATCGGGTCTCTGAAAGTTACGGCATCAATACCCATAGAGTCACCGTTTCCGACATAGCGGAATGCAAACTTCATTTTTTTATTGGCAAACTTGCTCACATCTATAGAATAATTGTACCAACTGCCTGCAAGGACCATAGAACCTCCGCTTGGATTTTCTTCCTCCTCCTTTATGGCAGTTTCAGATGCACTCCATATTTTTTCCCAAGTTTCTCCGTTGTCTTCCGAAGCAAGAAGTTCCATATCTGCATCATAAGGGTTGCTTTCGGATGGGATGACATAAGTCGGGCAATAGTATATGTCGAAAGCCAGACGGGATGTTGAGGTTGGAATAATCTCCGGTGTAATGAGCCATTCGTCTTGTCGCACTTTGGGTATATGCACAATGCCGTCCGGTGTTTCTACGTCTTTTTCGTAGCTCAGATTTACCCACATGATATATTTTCCGTCCGGTGCTTTTCCGAAAGCAGAAGGACTACAGTACCAGGTAACATTTACTCCATATTCCAACTGTGCTACGTTTCCTTCTTTTGAAATGTCCTGCCAACCGTCGGGATGCCAGTCGTAGTTCTCGCCGTCCCATCCTTCGAAGCTTTCAAAAAAGGTGACGTTTGCGTCGCTTGTCGATAGTGCACCTTTTTGGATTGCTGATATGATTTGGCCTTGGGTTGCCGATTTTTGACGTGTAATTCGAAGAATTTTTCCGTCGCTTAATTTTAGTATTTCGTTTAATCGTCCGTCAGCCAAATTTTCCGACGATAATGTTTCGTAAGAAATATTCTGTACCGTATAGTCACGTTCACCGGGCTTTTCGGTGACGGCTATCGGGGTGAGGTGCGACTGCGCAAAAGCAGCCGCACCTATTGTCAGGCAAGTTAGGGTTATGATTGACTTTTTCATCGTGTACTATTTTACGAGTGTTTTGTATGTGTCGTTGCCGACGGTGATGATATACAGTCCGGATGTGAGGTTGAAACTTGCTGTACTTTGAACCGGTTGATTGTATAGCACCTGTCCCTGCATGGAAATGATACGGACATTAGCCGGAGAAGCTGTTTCGATTTCCACATGGCCGTTATAAGCGCGGACAGCTGTTTGATTGTCGGATACATTTGAAATTCCGGCGTCTTTAGCGATGATGGTATATCCTTCAAAATTCGGGTCGGCTTCAAAGGCTGCTTTTGCAGTGTTGTTCGGCACATATATAATACAAGTCTTAGGAACAGAAGCAAGTGCTGCATTTCCGATAGTTGGAACGGTTTCGCTGTTGAAAGTCATTGATTTGAGGAAGCGGCAACCGTCGAAAGCTACGTCACCGATAGATGTCACACCGGCACCGATGGTGATGTTTTCCAAACTGTAGCAAGATGTGAAGGCAAGCATGCCGATAGACTGTACTCCGTCGGGAATTACGATTTCCTTGAGTCCCTGGCTTGCAGCAAATGCGAAGTTGTCAACTTTAGTAACAGTTTCCGGGAGTATTACATATTGCAGGTTGAGGCACATGTCGAACATGTGTTCACCGATGATGTCGTTTTGAGTCGATTGTTTTGAATAGTACTGGTCTTCACTGGCAACGATTTGTGCTTCCGAAATGTCGAGTTTTTTAAGATTGCCCCCGAGCGGTTTGTAGAAGATAGTACCGTCGATGTCTTCAAATCCGGCGTTGTTTCCCTTGAGGTCAGTACCGGCCATTTCCCGGATAAAGAAAATATCTGCACCGTTGATAGGACCGGAAATGGTAAGTTCTTCAATCGTTTCCTTTTCATCTGCGGAAATGAGTGTAGACAGTGTTCCGGCTTCTTCCATAACAATGTTTTTAACTAAAGTTGGGCTTTCGTCTTTCTTTACTTCAACTGTGTATCCTTCAAAGTTTGGGTCAGCTTCGAAAGCGGCCTTGGCTGTTTCGTTTGTAACGTAGATAACACAAGTTTTCGGTACGGCTGCGAAAGCTGCATTTCCGATAGTCGGAACGGTTTCCCCGTTAAAAGTGATGGATTTGAGGAAGCGACAACCGTCGAAAGCTACGTCACCGATAGATGTCACACCGGTACCGATGGTGATGTTTTCCAAACTGTAGCAAGATGTGAAGGCAAGCATACCAATAGACTGTACTCCGTCGGGAATTACGATTTCCTTGAGTCCTTGGCTTGCGGCAAATGCGAAATTGTCAACTTTGGTTACTGTTTCCGGCAGCATGACATATTGCAGGTTGAGGCACATGTCGAACATGTGTTCACCGATGATGTCGTTTTGAGTCGATTGTTTAGAATAGTATTGGTCTTCGCTGGCAACGATTTGTGCTTCCGAAATGTCGAGTGTTTTAAGGTTACCACCGAGCGGTTTGTAGTAGATTGTTCCGTCGATATTGTCATACCCGGCATTGTTTCCTTTAAGGTCCGTACCGGCCATTTCCCGGATAAAGAAAATGTCAGCACCGTTGATCGGTCCGGAAATGGTGAGCTCTTCGATTGTTTCTTTTTCATCTGCGGTGATGAGTGTGGACAACGTTCCTGCTTCTTCCATAACGATGTCCTTAGCCTGTGCAAATCCTGCTAATGAAGCAAGCGAGCAACAAAAGGCGATTGTGATTCGTTGCGTTGTGTTCATAATGGAGTTTTTTGTGGTTAATTATGTTTTCTTAAAAAAATCGAATCGTAAAAATTAAGCTGGTAAAGTGGTTTTGCACTCTTGCAAATATGTGGAATGTCGAAGAAGAAAGTCAAATCTGCTGAAATTTTCTGCTAAGACGTATCCTAACAAATGTTAAAGGAAAGAGGTGCAAAAGTGAAAACACATTTTTCAAACTGACAATGCCTAACCTTCTCCTGTCATCTGCAAATATATGCATAAAAATTGTTTTTTCTACAGAAAAGTTGAAAAATAATTAGAAATCATAGATTTTTTCATGGTGTTTGTTGTAAAATGAATTTCCTTAAGTGGTAAAACTTTTGATTATTAAGTCTTGAAAATGCAAATAAGAAATAAGGACATAGTTGAAGATGTATATTAGGAGGGAGCGCTATTTTGTTGATTCATAGTTGTGTATGCTTTCTGACGAGTTCTGTGTCATTACTGTAGTATGGTGACTTTGAGGAATGTATATCCTTTATGGAGCAAATAACAGTACTAAATGTAGATATAATTGAAAATTATTGATGACTGTAAATTAATACAATATTCATGTATATTAAACCTCTCAACCTCTTGCTTTCAGAATCTTTGAGGGGTTGTTTTCATGAGTAGGCTTAATTCATGGAGGTCATAACAATTTAGCCGAAAAGGATAGCAATTCGGTAGAAAGTTGATTCAAAAGAAATTTAATTCTGCGTTATATCAATGTGTCACTTCAACAAATGAAAGGACAAAGGTCGTGAACACTGATATGACATTAAAATGTGAAGCACTGGTTGCTCTGTCTTAAAAATCCTAAATGACAATGAACAACATCTGACCAGGGGAAAATCATTATTGTGGTATGTATCGGAATTTCTTTACGACTCTTCCCGTGCGGTCAATCGTTCCGATTACGTTAATTTCGGTATCGTGCGTCATTCCGAATCCATCTTCATCCATATAATATTGTCCGTCGGGCTGCAGCGTCCAGCGAACCTGAGCATTCCTGTTGCTAAATCCCAGAATGACGATGGGGTAACAAGCATCTCGAGCTTTTGCTATGGCGACAGCGCTTTCAGAAGCCCATTTCAGCGAGTTCCAGTCAATGTCCTTCTTGCCGACAGTTAGTAGCACTTGGTTCTCATCCATGAATTCAATCGCTGTTTTGGTTCTTGCGTCCATCAGGAAACGGGGTTTCCAATATTCGCCGACAAGTTTGTTCACTACCCACATGTCCTCATGAAGACTGCATCGCTTGTATGGGTGTCTATCATATTTCTCAGAGTAAAACTTCTTGTACAAATTCTGCGACAATATCATGTCTTTCTTAAATCTATTTTTAGTCATAACAGTTTTGGAAAAGGAATATTATTTGTCATCTTAAAATTAATAAATCTGTCGGTGCTGAATAGTTGAAATGGTCACTTATTATACTAAAAATATGATATGGAAAATGGTTTATAAAAATAGGAATCTTAAGATTTATATATTTTTCTTTATATTAGTGTTTGTCTCAATTGAAATTTTTTCTAACTTTACATCACATTGTTTTTGTGCTGGTTTCTGATTGTCGTTATCAGATTGAGCTTTTTAAAACAATAGTAGGTCTCTGCAAATACAAATAAATGATGCAGGGGAAATAATAAGGGCATAAAGATGGATTTTTTAGTTCTTAAGAAGATGTAGTTCCATGCTTGTAGTGCTCGTAAGAAATTTAGATAATGTCCACATTGCCTAATGTGAATACCCGAGAGGTAGGGAAGTTCCTTTTTTACGTTGGATTTACCTCCAATGTTTCCCCCAAAATTCAAAGTCTGTATACGGAGAATTTTCATATTGGGGTGTCCTTGGGTTTTATGTTTGAAAGAAAAATAGAAAAGTCTGTTATTTGGATTAATTTGAGATCTTATTCTTCCATTATCGTTTTCTGATTTATCTTGAGAGTGAATCAATAGGGACTTCTGGTTATTTATATGCAGATAAAACTAATTTAATCAGTGGTTAAACATGTGGATTTATGTTGAATTAAATTATAATAGTTGAGAGAATTGTTGTGTTTTAAAAAGATGGATTTAGTTGTGTTGTTGGAGGTAATAGAAATTGTTATGTAGGTAGCCAATCTGTAAGTGTGGCTAAAAAGGGAAGATAGGAACAACAGTCGTTATATAAATTGTAAATGTTATTTTGGGTATAGTTGTGTAACAATAAAATAAATGCTATGAATTGAAAGATTCATACAGTTTTACTATTCTATAAACAAAAAAATATGGAAACATCTTATATCATTGCACCCCTATTGGGTGGTTTTATTGGTTATATTACTAATGACATTGCAATAAGAATGTTATTTCGTCCGCATAAATCAAAATATATTATGGGGATACATATTCCGTTTACTCCAGGTATTATACCAAAAGAAAAAGGACGTATAGCAGATGCTATAGGTGGAGTAATAAGTGAGAATCTCATGAACAAAGAGGTTCTTGAACGCTATCTTCTGTCCAATGAAATGGTTGGCAAAGTTCGCATGGCAGTTGGAGATTTTATCGAAACACTGAGATACAATAAAGATACGGTAAAAGAATATCTAAGTCTCTACTTATCTGATGAAGAGATATTTACTATAGTCCGAAATATAAATAATGGCTTTACCAAACAAACTTATTCGAAACTTTCGGATCCTATTATAGGCGAAAAAGTTGCACATATTGTAATTGAACATGTTACTCAAAAGCTAAGTGTGGAAGGAGCACAGGAACTTCTTTCTGGCATCGCCGGAGCAATGGGAGGATTAAAAGGAATGGCAGCAAGTTTATTTGGCGGAAATATCATTGCTAAATTTTTAGGAATGCTTCGTGAGCCTACCGAGCATTTTCTTGCCAAGCAGATTAACACGATGCTTGAAAACAATTCCGAGGAAATCGTGTCAAACATGGTAAGTGGCGAGGTTGACAGCGTATTTAATAAACCTGTTTGCAAGCTGCTCGAAGGACATGAAGAGCAATTAGCGCAAGCGGTTAATACCATCGAGTCTGTTTATCGAACCATAATAAAAGAGCATCTTCCAAAGATTCTCGAATCTATTGACATCAGTAAGATTATACGTGAGCGTATTAATGAAATGGATATGAACGAGACCGAAAAACTCATATTCCAAGTCATGGACAAAGAACTTAAGGCCATTGTGTGGTTAGGGGCTTTATTGGGCTTGGTGATGGGAAGTATTAATATTTTAATTTGAAGTAGTCATGAGTGTCTCTCTTTTAACTGTAAGTAAAGTTGTGGTATCGTTAGGCTCATTAACAAAAGATTCTCCTTTAAAGGAATTGTCAAAAAATGAGTTTAATATGGCGTTGTATATTTTAAAGTTGGCAAATAGTGAACAATCTATTTGTGAAGCTATAAATCGTGCTTTTCTGTCATTACTTGAGATATGGAATCGAGACAAATTTTTAGATACAAGAACTTATGCAAACTTTTTGTATGATTTCTTTGGAATTTATAATTCTCATTTGTAGTAAGGTGGATATAGGTTTGCCATAATTGTGCGTTTGCTTATTGT
>OOIG01001691.1_pt1 | contig 15959 bp, 13 predicted proteins | sample 1692091 | NCBI WGS metagenome assembly OOIG01 (sample SAMN06348188, study PRJEB24527) | human gut metagenome | biome: human gut; feature: ankylosing spondylitis patient; material: feces | host: Homo sapiens | place: China | collected 2015-10 | reverse complement strand
AGATGCACATCGGCGCGGGAACTGTAATCAACGCGGAACAGGCAAAGACCGCGCTTGCGGCGGGAGCGGAATTTGTGGTTTCCCCGGGGCTGAGCGCAGGCGTGGCAGAGGTCTGCTGTGCGGCGGGAATCCCGTATTATCCCGGATGCGTGACGCCGACCGAAATCATGGCGGCGCTTGAACTGGGGATTACGACCGTAAAATTCTTCCCCGCAAACGTTTACGGCGGGCTTGCAAGCATCAAAGCGCTGTCAGCACCGTTCCCGCAGGTGAAATTTCTGCCAACGGGCGGCGTGGATCTCGGCAACCTTGCGGAATACCTTGCGTGCGACAAGATTATCGCGGTGGGCGGCAGCTTCATGATGAAGGGCGACATCCGCGAAAACTGCCGGAAGATTCGGGAGGTCATCGGATGAAAGTCGTAACATTCGGAGAGATTATGATGCGCCTGACCCCGCCCGCGCATGAGCGGTTGGTGCAGGCAAGATCCTTGGAGGTCACCTTCGGCGGTGCTGAAGCGAATGTGGCGGTTTCGCTTGCCTGTATGGGCGAAGAAGCGGAATTCGTAACCAAACTGCCGGAGAACGACATCTCGCAGGCGGCAATCAACAGCCTGCGCGCATGGGGGGTGGAAACCCGACATATCGTGCGCGGCGGCGCACGGATGGGAACTTATTACATGGAGCGCGGCGCTTCGCAAAGACCTTCCAAAGTGGTCTACGACCGTGCCGGTTCGGCGGTTGCGCTGGCAAAGGCGGCGGAATTTGACTGGGCGAAAATTTTTGACGGCGCAGACTGGTTTCATCTGACCGGCATCACCCCGGCGCTGAGTGCGGAACTGGCGAATGCCTGCGAGGACGCCTGCCGCACGGCAAAGCGGAAGGGGATGACTGTTTCGTTCGACCCCAACTACCGCGCCAAGCTCTGGAGCGTGGCGGATGCGGCAAAGGCAATGCGGCGGTATCTGCCGGATGTCGATGTGCTGATTACGAACGAAAATCAAGCGGCGGATCTGTTCGGGGTGCGTATTCCGGCAGGCGAGGTGTCGGGCGACGATGTGACCGAGCGCGGCTATCTGGCACTTGCCGATGGCATGAAGGCGCTGTATCCGCAACTGCGCTATGTGGCGCTGACCGAGCGGCGCACCTTTTCGGCAGAGGTCAACAGCTTCTGCGCAAAGCTGTATGACGGGGAGAACCTGTACAGCTCGGAGAAATACCGCATGGAGATTGTCGACCGGGTCGGCGGCGGGGATGCGTTTGCGGCAGGGCTGATTTATGCCCTGCGGAACGGGAAGAATGCCCGGGATGCGGTGCGTTTTGCAGCGGCGGCAGGCTGTCTGAAGCACACGGTGGAAGGGGACATGAACCCCGCAACCGTTGCCGAGATCGAGGCGCTTGCAAACGGCAACGCAACCGGGCGCGTGCAGAGATGAAACGGGAGAGAGGCACGGCATCCCGCGCCGGCAGTACAGGCGACAGCGGCAGACGCAATCGGTTTCCGACCCGTATCCATACGAAAAAGGGCAGAAGTGCGCCGATTTTACGCGCCTTCTGCCCTGAAAAACGGGAACGGACTTTCTGACCGTTCCTATGTCATGTCCTCACTGTCCCCATTCCCGATTGCCTCCGAGAACCTTCTCGGTTCGATTTTGGGAAAGATGAAAAGTGAAAAAAACTTCCTGTGCGAAACTCAGGAAGGCAGCCTGTAGACCAAAAGGCTGTCGCATTGATCAAGCACCCGCTTATATGGTATCCTATTCGCCTTCCTCTTCAAAAAACTCTCGCCCCGCTTTTTTTGCTTCGGTGTGAGTGGTTTTGGGGTCTACAGGTTGAGCCGGGCGGTTGAGGCCGTCCGGCTTTTGCGGTTGTCGGAATGATGTCGGCTCTCTGCCTGTTACAGCGCGTTCAGAATGGTTCGGGCAAGGATGCGGTGTCCCTCGTTGCCGGGGTGGAGACGGTCGGTGTTGACATTGCTGAAATAGGCTTGCGCGCTTCCGTCAAAGAGCGGGAACAGACCGCTGTTGCGGTACAGGTCGATCAGCTCAACCGACCAGATGTCCGCCGCCTGCCGCTCCGCGCGGATGTATTCATCCAGGAAGTGCCCCGATTTGTTGGAATAGAGCTCGTTCGGCTGAATATTCGTTCCGCCGAAGTATGCATAAGCCCGGTGAAGCGGGGTCATCAGGATGACCCGCTTGTTGTAGTACTGCCGCTTTATCCGCTCAAACACGCGGTTGAGCCTGCCGCAGAAGGTGGCGTTATCCATGATGAATTCCCGCTTGGCGCGGGTCGAGAATTCCGTGAACACACCGTCCGCATTGCTGTTGCAGGGAAACGGCTCGGAATGCACGGTCCAGAAATCTCCGATCGGAACGCCCGCATTGAAATCGTTGGTTCCGATGAACACAAACAGCGTGGTGAAGCGGATTCCAACCTCCGCGTCCATCCGATCCATCTGATCAAACAGCCCCGTGGTCTGCGCGCCGTTCTTTCCGTAGCGGTAGACCGGAATTCCGGTCGCCTCATGAATAAAATCGATGTATGTTTTGGTCGCTCCGACCCCCTCGGTGATGCTGTCACCCAAAAAGCAGAATGTTTCTCCGATTCCTGTCATGCCAAATTACTCCTTCTTTTTTTGTTCGTACAAAGTATAGCATAATATTGCTTTTAAATCAAGTGGTTTTCGGTCAAAAGATCTGAAAAAACGGACTTTTTGGTTCTCTGTCTGCTTTCTCTTTGCCGGCTGCCGGCTGACAACAAAACAATAATTTACAAAAATAAATTCGAACTGGTCTAAATCATTATATTATTTGCCGAAAGAATATGATACAATACAGATAAAGCAAGCATGTATGACCGTAAAAAGTGCCCCGGCAACCGCAACCGGGTGTCTCTTGCGGACGGTCTGACGTCTTGCGAAAAAACATTCAAGGGTGGAGGGACATGATGAAAAGATTGCTATCTGTATGCTTGACCTTTTGTATGCTCTTTGGCACGATCTTCGGACTCTCGCTTCTGACCGAAGCCACCGGATCTGCGGTTTGGGATGGCAGTGCGGACACCTCATGGTACAACACGGCCGATACCGTTTTTACCCTGACCGACGGTGCCGACCTCGCAGGTTTTGCGGCGATTGTAAACGGCACGGCAGAAGGAATTGAGCAGACCAATTTCGAAGGAAAAACCGTGCGTCTCGGCGCAGATATCGTTCTGAACGATGGCGATGCAAAGACATGGGGAACATCGACTGCGGGACTGCAGGCGTTTCCGATGATCGGAAACCTGAAGGGATCGACTTATGAAGAAACCGATGAGCCGAAATATTTTGCGGGCGAATTTGACGGGCAGGGATATACGATCTCCGGGCTGTTCATCAATCAAAAAGTGAATTCCCGCGGCGAGGGGTCGGCACTGTTTGCAGCTGTATACGGTTCGGCAAGCCTGCATGATTTTTCCCTTGTCAATTCGTACATCAGGAATCCCAACAACTATGCGGCAGCGGCAATTACGGCATATGTAATGCCGAAATCCTCCGCTGAGGCGGACGCGTTCCATATCTATAATATCTATACCGATGCAATCGTAACCGCATCGAACAATAAGAACTTTGGCATTGGCGGCATTGTCGGACGGATCGGATATGCCTGGAACAATGCAAGGATCAACGACTACAACACAATCTCCTCCTGTGTGTTTGCGGGGACGATCATTCACACCGGCACGGGGCTTGCCAATGCAGGCGGAATCATCGGGGATGTCTATGACCATGGCGTCAATGTTTCGGACTGCCTGAATCTTGGAATCGTACAGAGCGTCAACAACGGAAACTACATTGGCGGCATTGTCGGAAGAGGAAATCCGAATAACAGTAAAATTACGGTAACAAGTTGCGTAAATGCGGTTACGCCGGATACCGCAAACGCAACGGCAGCCGAAATTCTTTCCATGGAGAACAAATCGCCCCGCTCGGATTTTGCAGTGAAGGATTGCTTCTATGTGGGAAACAAATATGCGGTCAACCGCGCAAAGACGGATCTTGGCGCGAAATTTCCGAAGGTGATTACCGCAACCAAAGTCACCGCAGAGCAACTGACCGGGCTTGGTGTTTCCCGGGAGATCACCTCCGGACTGAGCGGATGGATTCTGCGGGACGGACAGGTGATGATTCCTGCGGGCGCGGCGGCGGTTGTTCCGTCCGAGCCGTCCCACTTCGCGCCGGCCACGGAGGGCGGCGTGGCGTTCCGCGGCGTACAGAATACCGAGGCAAAGGACGGAAGCTTCAACCTCCGCTTCATCGGAACGGTGGATTCCCTGCATTATTCCGTTCTCGGGTATGATTTATCCTGCACTTGGGCGGAGGGCTCGAAGCCGGTGGCGGAGTTTACGACCGATACTGTTTACAAGACCATTACCGCAACCGAGAACGGAATGACAAAGCAGTACACGGCAGAAGGTTTTTCGGCAGAATATATCTGGGCGGTGACAGTGGCAGGCATTCCGGCAACCGGTGACATGACCTTTACCGTCAAGCCTTTTTCCTGTGATCCGGAAGGAAACAAGACCACGATCGGCGTGTACACACTGGTTTATCGGGACGGACAGTTTGTCAGCCTGACCCGACAGAAATAAGGAGGGGAGACTTATGAAAAAGCAATATTCGGCACCTGAGATGATCTGTCACAACATGGAATGGACGGATATTCTGACCACTTCCCTCACTTCCCAAACATCCGGAGAGGGGAAATCCTACAACTTTAACGAATGGGGGATAACATCGTTATGAAAAGCAAGAGCCTGATTTGTTTCATCCTGTTTTGCGCCCTGCTGGTTACGGCAGTCCTACCGGTTTCCGGAGAGGATTCCTCGCCGGTGGCTACGGCATGGGACGGAAGCGCGGATACTTCGTGGTACAACACAACCGATAACACCTTTACTTTAACAGACGCTGCCGACCTTGCCGGCTTTGCCGCCATTGTAAACGGCACGGCGGAAGGCATTGCACAGTCCAATTTTCTCGGAAAGACCGTAAAGCTCGGCGCGGATATCCTGCTCAATACGGGTGATGCAGCGTCTTGGACGCCGGAAACCGAGGGTTTGCAGGCGTTTCCGATTATCGGAAACATCAGCGAAAAAGACGGTGCCGCGGATGCCAGCCTGCAGTTCAGCGGGGAATTTGACGGACAGGGACACACCATTTCCGGTCTGTACGTAAACGGTCGGTCCGACTGGTGGGAAGGTTCGGGACTCTTTGCGGCGATATACGGTCCCGCAAAGCTCCACGATTTTGCCCTGGTCAACTCGGCGGTCTTTCAGCCCGGTCGTTACAATGCCGCTGCCGTCACAGCATATGCGTTTGTCAAGTCCGGTGAAGAAAAGGATGCCTTCAGCATTTATAACATCTATACGGATGCAATGATTACTGCGTCTGGCGAAAAGACCGGAATCGGCGGGATTGTCGGTAAAATTTCCGACCCGACCTACAAGAGTGTGACGAACGCTTACGGATCGATCCGTTCCTGCGTGTTTGCGGGAAAGATCACCCAAACCGGAAACTGCGCGGCTTATTCGGGAGGCATTCTCGGAAACGTGAACGATGTCGGCGTGCAGATTTCCGACTGCCTGAACCTCGGAACCATTGTCAGCCTGAACAACCGGGAGTACCTGGGCGGAATTGTCGGAAAGGGTGACACCAACCACTGTACCATCCGCATCAACCGTTGTGTGAGCGTGGTGGATCCCACCTCTGCCAGCCGAAAAGTCGGCGGAATTATTTCCTTCGGCAATAAGCCGATTGACGATGACGAATTTTTGGACTGCTTTACCGCCGGCGAGCGTTATGCCGTTTGCAAGGAGGGGAACGAGGCAATCGGAGACAGCATCCGGACGGGGAAAACCACCCTGCAGGAGCTGATCGGAGCAGATGTCCCCGAAGCCGTAAAGACAGCACTGACCGGCTGGGTCACGCGTGAGGGCGGAATCATCATTCCTGCAGGCGTTGCCGCGCTGACGCCGCTGTTCGGCGATGTGCCAACCCCTCCGTCGGGGGAAAACACGACAGAGACGCCGACCGAGAAGCCAACGGATGCTCCCACGAAGCCGAACAATCCGCCTACAGGGGAAAAGCCCGCGCAGGATTCTTCCACACAGGAACGGTCGGCCGGCACTGCGGCGGAAAAGCCGGCTGAAAAAGGCTGCCAAAGCGCCGTTGGGATTGCACCGCTCCTGGCACTGATACTCTCCGGCATTTACGTCGCGGAGAATAAGAAAAGAAACCGTTGAAGATGAAAAAACTGATTACAATTGCTCTATGTATTATGCTTGCGGCAGGACTGCTTTTGTCCTGCCGCAACGGAAACGATCCGGCTTCCCCGACAGATGACGGGACGGAGAGCAGTACCGTTGCGCTCCGCCCGGAGGAGTGGACTCTAATCCGTCCCCAAAAGGCAAGCCCGGCGTTGACGGCGGAGATTAACCGCCTCAAGCGCGCTTGGGAGTCGGCAACGGGTGAAACCATTGTGCTGAAAACCGATGCCGATCCGGAGGGGGCGCATGAGATTCTGATCGGGGAGACCTCCCGTGCGGCGTCCAAAAGCGCGCGGGATGCATTGCAGGGGGATCGGTATGCGCTGACGCATGACGGAAATCATATCGTGATTGTCGGTTCCTGTGATGCGCTGACGGCGGAGGGCGTTCGCTATTTTGCCGAGACGTATGTCGTCAGTGCCCCCGCGCTGACCCTGCCGGACGGATTGCAGTATGTCAGCGAGGAGTTGGACGTGGTTTCGCTGACCAACGGAACCCGTTTCCGGTATCCGGTCATCTTTGCGGACGGACTGGATAATACGCCGGACAAGGGGAATCAGAATCGTGTGGATTACACCGTTCAGCTGGCGCGGGATCTGCGAAACCGGTTGGAGGCGCTGACAGGTGCCGTTCCCAACCTGAAGTCCGACTGGGTCAAAATCGGAACGGATACCGCAGACACGTATGAAATTCTGATCGGAGACACGGCGCGTCCCGAATCGGCACAGGCAAAATCCCGCTTGAGGGGAGCACAGGATTACGGCGTTTTCTTCATCGGAAACAAGATTGTCATCTCTGCATGGACGGAGCAGACACTGGGCAAAGCGGTGAACCTGTTTCTGGAGAACCTGGAACTTTGGCGCGTTTCTGCGGAGGGGCAGGTCGCGGATATCCGCCTGCGGAAAACGGATCTGACGGATACATACCGCGGCTGGCAAACGGACATTCCGCTCCCGGAGCGCGGCAAGCTGACCGGATGTGTGACCTGCGCAAACGATCAGCTGGAGTATGTATGGACCGATGTACGATCCGATGATTTTTCCGCCTATCGGAAGAAGCTGGAGGCGGATGGGTATACCCTGCGGGACGAAAACCGGATTGGCGAGAATCGGTTTGCAACGTATGTCAAGGGAACCGCATTTCTGCACGCATCCTTTGTCCCGAACGGCTCGGCAGGAATGCCTGCCATCCGGGTCATTACCGGGGTGACGAACAAGGCGCCGTATCTGCCGGAACCGTCATCGGTCAGGCAGGAGTATGTGAAAATCACGGAATCCAAGCTGACGCAGATGGCGCTGGATTATCAGGCGGGCGACTACGGAATGTGCTACGTTGTTACGCTGGAGGACGGCAGCTTCCTGATTGTGGACGGCGGTGCAAATATCGGAAAGACCGACCACACCCGGCTTTGGAATCTGCTGAAGCAGCTGAACGAACGCCCGGACGGGAAAATCGTAATCGCCGCATGGCTTTTGACGCACAATCACGCCGACCATTATCAGGTCTTTGAGGATTTCTGCGCCGAATACGGCAGTCAGGTGACAATTGAACAGTTCGTCTGCAATGTGCCGGACAGCATTGTGGCGTATAACTCCACCGACCCCGGAACGCATTATCAGAACGGTTTTTCAAAATCGTCCCTTGCGGCAGGTGGCATTCGGAACATCAAGCCTTACACGGGGATGAAATGGTCGGTGCGCAACGTGGAGCTGGAGGTTCTGTTCACACAGGCGGATCTGTATCCCAAAAAGCTGACGCTGTACAATGATTCCTCCATGGCATTCCGAATGACTGTTGCGGGACAGACCATGCTTTGGCTGGGGGATATTCAGACGAACGCTTCCGATGTGATCTGCGCGATGTACGGAGAGAATCTGAAAAGCGACATGGTTCAGGTTTCTCACCACGGCGGAAACGGCGCCACCGAGCAGCTTTACACGCTGATCCGCCCGACAGTTGCATTTTGGCCGTGCGACCGTGCGAATTATCAGGGGTACATCCGCCATTTTCCCGCAAGCGACCTGCTGGCAAACCAGTTGGGTGTGAAGAAAAATATTGTTGCCGACCCTGACCATACCCTGACTTTTCCGTTCCTTTCCTGAAAAAAGCGGAGCGCCCGCAGGACGCTCCGCTTCGACATTTTCTACCTGGAGGTAATCATATGTCTGTTCTTTTGGTTGCGGTGCTGATTCTCGTATACACAGCCCATTCACTGTTTGCAAGTCTGTTTTCCAAGCATTATCCGGGGGAGCACGGGGAGGCATCCCGCGTTTATTCTGTTTACTATGGGCTGATTGTGTCGCTCGCAACGCTGGCGGCATCCGGATTTGTTCCCAAAATCTCCTGGCTGACGCTTCTTTTGGGGATTGCCAACGGTGTTGCGGTCATGCTCTATAATCTGTCGCTTATCGGTGCCGCAGAGCGAGGACCGTATTCGGTTGTCATGGTATTCTCGCTGTTCGGTGGAATCCTTGTTCCGCTGGCGGTTTCGGTCGTTGCCTACCGGGAGCACCTGACTCCGGTGCAGTGGGCGGCAATTCTCATCATGTTGGTGGCATTCGTTTTTCTGAACATCGGAAAAAAAGGAGAGAAGCTGAAGGACAGCGTGAAAAAGGGCTTTTTTGCGCTCTGTCTGCTCCAGTTCTGCGCAAACGGGGCATACGGAACCCTGCTCAGCGTTCAGGAGCGGCTGACGGAGGGAACGGAAAACAACGGCATGACCGTTGTGACCTATGCGGTCGTTTTTCTGCTGTCGGTTCTCCTGCTTGCCGGCCGGAGGCGGGAACGGACGATGGCAGATCTCCGGCTGAACCGGAAATCTGTCGCTTGCCTCATCTTCTGCACCGGTTCGGTGACGGCGGGAATCATGATTCTGATGCACTGCCTGTCACTGATGAACGTTGCGGTGCTGTATACTGTCGAAAACGGTGGTGTCCTGCTCCTCTCGGTCATTCTGTCGGCTTTCCTGTTCCGGGAAAAAATGACGGTGTCGAAGGGGATCGGAATTGTGCTGTCGGTCGTAAGTATGGTTTTGCTCGGCTTGCAGGGATGATTTTTCATACAGGGAACGTCCGACGGACTCTGCCGGGCGTTCGGACTGCAGACAAAGTATATCTTCAATGTATATAATACGCTTGCGCCTGCCAAATATGCGAGCGTTGGGCGGGAGTATCGGTATTCGTTGCCGGAGACGAAGAAATCATAAACGACCGGAATTGTTCGGTTCGTATTTACAATTGAAACAGCTTGCAGAAGTGGCTGTGAAAACCCAAAACGGATTTTCACAGCCACTATCTTTGTAACATTCGGGATAAAGCCTCTCTTGACCTGTGGTCTGCGAATTTTTTCTGCCTGCAAAGCGCTTGGGATTGAGTTTATGTCGGCGGCTGGCTGCAAAAAGAACCCCGTCTCCGAAGAAACGGGGCAAGAAGTCGTAACATTGAAAGCGGGGAGGACATCAGCAGAAAATGGGCAGTTGCAAAAAAACAATTTTCCTGCCAAGGCGGATGTCCGCCTGCTGACCTCTTCCCCGGTTCACCGTGAGCGGGGAAGGGGAAGTACCCACTTGAAGGGGTACGGCTTTGGAGAAATGCTCTAATATTTTTTACTCTGCAATGCTGCCTCGGTGTTATAGATTGCCTGTTTTGCGGCTTGATCGGCGTGGAGGACGATGTAGGTATAGATGCAGTCGATGATGGCGAGCTGCGCTAAGCGGGAGTTCATGGCGAGGATGGAATGCTCGGTTTCGCGGGAGCGGGTGAACAGGGCATAGTCCACGGATTCCGCAAGCGGGCTTTTGCCGTGGTTGGTGATGCAGGCAGTGGTTGCGCCGTAGAGCTTGCACAGCCGCATGGCGTCCACAATATCCCGTGACGCGCCGGAGTGCGAAATGCCGATGGCAATTCCGCCGCGCCGCAGATGGGAGGCGATGATGGCTTGCAGATGGTTGTCACAGCATGCCTGCGCGTCAAGTCCCAGGCGCAGAAATTTGTGCGCCGCGTCCTGCGCAATGGAGGCGGAATTTCCAAGCCCGAAAACAACGATCCGGTTGGCGTGAAGCACCGCCTGTGCCACTGCCTCCAGCGTTTTCTCGTCCAGAACCGATTCGGTTTCCCTGAGAGATTCCGAAATGGACGCGATCCGCTTCTGATAGATGCGGTAGCAGTTGTCGCTTTTCCGGATCTCCTCGTCGATCCCCGATGCCGAGCCGATTTCTGCGGCAAGCCGCACCTTCAGCTCCTGATAGCCGTTCAGTCCGAGCCGCCTTGCAAACCGTACCACGGTTGCGTTCCCGCAGGAGCAACGCCCGGCAAGCTCCGAGATCGAAATGCCGAGAATTTCCCCGGTGTGTGCCAGCAGGTAGTCCGCGAGCTTTTGCTCCGCGAACCCCATGCGGTCGTAATTTTGTCGGATGCTGTGCAGAACCGATTCCATCATACCTCCGAAAACGGAAATTATTTTCATTCATTATACCATATCCGAAAGAAAAAGTCAAGCATTCAGAAATTATTTTCTCATCCGTCTTGCAAAACCCACCGTGATATGCTAAAATGAAGACAATACGGCAAAGGAGAAAAAACGATGCAATATCAAATGAACGATTTTCTGTTCTCCATGATTCTGACCGAACTGGAGGACGCGGTTGGAAAGGAAAACTGCTCCACGCGCCCGATTGACAAGGTGACGCACAGCGTGGATTACTACTGGCTCTCGCGGATGTGGGCAGACCGGGGACAGCGGATGCCGGAGGCGGATTTCGTGGTCTGCCCGCTGGATGCGACCGAGGTCTCCAAGGTTGTGAAAATTGCGAACTATTATAAAATCCCCGTGACGGTCTGGGGCGCGGGCGGCGGCACGCAGGGCGGCGCGATTCCGGTCTGCGGCGGCATTCTGCTGGATACCAAGCGGATGAACCGGATTTATCAGGTCAACACCGAGGGAATGTACATCGAATGCGGCACGGGTGCTATCTACAAGCACATTGAGTATGCCGCAAATGAGGTGGGCAAGGCGACCATGCACTACCCGTCCTCGCTGACCTGCTCCACGGTCGGGGGCTTCCTTGCGCACCGCGGCATCGGCGTGGTGTCCACGAAATACGGCAAAATTGACGATATGGTTCTGCAGATGGAGGTTGTGCTTCCGAACGGGGACATCATTCTGACTTCCCCCGCACCCAAGCACGCGGCAGGGCCTGACCTCAATCAGATTTTCATCGGCTCGGAGGGGACGCTCGGCATCATCACCAAGGCGCAGATCCGCATTTTCGACCAGCCGGAGGAACGGCGCTTCCGCGCATTTCTGTTTAAGGATATGCACGGCGCATTTGTCGCGTCTCGGGAACTGCTCCAGAAGTTCAAGCCCTCGGTCATGCGGCTGTATGACGAGGCGGAGACCGCATCGCTGATCAAAAAGGTGGTCGGTGTGGAACGCAAGGGCGCGTTCATGAACATTGCCTATGAGGGGTGCCGCGAGATGGTGGAGGTGGAGGAGAAAATCCTTTTGGACACCTTCAAAAAGTACGGCGCGGAGGATCTCGGAAGCGAATACGGCGAGAAGTGGTGGAAGGAGAAGATTACCTTCTTCTATCCCGGCTATATGATGGATCTGCCGCAGATGTTCGGCACAATGGATACCATTGCCCCGTATGACAAAATCGAGGAGATCTATTGGGCGATGAAGGAGGCGATTGAGACCAACTTCCCGCAGGCGAAGTTCATTGCGCATTTCTCGCACTGGTACGAGTGGGGCGCGATGGTCTACGACCGCTTTATCGTGGACGGCAAGGATGTTCCGCAGGACCCTGTCGAAGCGCTCCGGTTGCATCAGGCAATCTGGACCTGCGGCGTGCGGACGGCTTTGGCGCACGGCGGCGTGGTCAACGATCACCACGGCGTGGGCATCAAGCTCGGCAGACTGATGAAGGAGCAGTACGGCCCTGCCATGCAGGTGTTCGAGGGACTGAAAAAACAGCTTGACCCGAACGGGATCATGAACCCGTTCAAGCTGGGACTCTGAGGAGGTGGATGAGATGAAACTGTCGGAAAAGGTCAATCAGCACGTGGATTCCTGCCGGTTCTGCTGGATGTGCCATCACATCTGCCCGATCGGAAACGCAACGGGACACGAAAGAAGCACGCCCCGCGCAAGGGCTTTGGGAATTTCCCTTGTCACGCGCGGCGCACTTCAGCTTGATGATATTATGGACAACATTTACGAATGCGCCGGATGCGGTGCGTGCGTGCAGGTCTGCGTCACCGGATGGGATCCCGTGATGTTCACGAAAGCCGTCCGCGAGCAGGCGGCTCTGGAGGGAAAGCTGCCGGATTATATCCGGAAATTGGTTGCGAACTGCCTCTCGAGCGGAAACGCGTACGGAATGACAGACCCGGCAGGGGAATTGCAGGCGGCAATCGGAAGGCATTCCGCCAAGACCGATACGCTCCTGTTCCTCGGCGCGGACGCGAGATACAAAATGCCGGAGCAGGCGGTGAAAACGATTGCGGTTTTGGAACGCGCGGGGGTGGACTTTACCGTGCTTGCGGAAGAGCCTGCGTCGGGCGCGCAGATGGATTACCTCGTCGGCGCACTCAGGGAAACGAAAGCGCAGATGCAGGCGTGCGCGGCGGTGCTGAACGGCTACAAAACCGTGATTGCCGCCGACCCGACCGATGCAAAGGTTTTTCGCAGAACCTACGCGGAATACGGCGTGGAACTCTCCTGCCGCGTGGTGACCTTCCCCGCCTATGCGCTGGAATTGCTGCAATCCGGGAAACTGACCGTCAGAAAACAGGCATTGCCGGTTGTATATCAGGATCCGTTCCAGCTTTCGCGCGACCTCGGAGAAACCGAAGAACCCCGTGCGCTCATCTCCGCCTGCGCCGACCTTTCCGAAATGCTTCTGCACGGGGAGGAGACGGTCTGGGCGGGAAATCTGCTGATGGCGGAATGGATGCCTGATGTCATGCGGGCGGTTGCGGCAAGAAGAATCTTCAACGCGGAGAGCGTTGGCGCAAAAACAATCGTCACGGCGTGCGTGGGCGAATATGCCGCACTGAAGGCGGCGGAAACGGACGGGATGAACATCCTGTCCATAGAAGACCTGATTCTCGGAGGGAACTGAAATGCTTGTCAATCTGCAAACAATCATCGGGATGGCGGAGGCGGGCGGCTTCTGCGTTCCGGCATTCAATGTGTACAACACCGAGACCCTGATGGGGGTGATTGCGGCGGCGGAGGAAGCGCACGCACCTGTGATTGTGCAGGTCTACCCGCGCCTGATCAAAGAGGAGGTCGGCTTTTACATCTGTCCTGCGGCGGTTGCGGCGGCAGGACGGGCAAGCGTGCCGGTCTGCCTGCACCTCGATCACGGACCGGATTTGTTCTCGGTACAGCGCTCCCTGCGCTGGGGCATGACGGGCATCATGCTGGACGGCTCTACGCACCCGCTGGAGGAAAACATCGCGCTGACGCGGCAGGTGGTGGAGCTTTGCGCGGCGGTCGGCGTCGGCGTAGAGGGAGAAATCGGTCATGTCGGAAGCGTCAATGATGCCGCGATGGACGAATTTACGTCTCCCGATGAGGCGGCGGAATTCGTCAGACAGACCGGTGTGACCTGTCTGGCGGTCCTCATCGGCAACGCGCACGGGCACTACAAAAAGCCTCCGAAGTTGGATATCGAGCGGGTCAGAGCCATCCGCAAAGCCACGGGCGGCATTCCGCTTGTCCTGCACGGCGGAAGCGGCATTCCGGACGATCAGGTTCGGGCGGCAATCGCGGCGGGCGTGCGCAAAATGAACATCGGCACGGATGTCTGCTGTGCCTTTGCGGACGGAACGCAGGAAACGCTGAACGATCCCGCGCGCAGTCTTGCGGTTGACCTCTTCATGAAGAAGCCGATTGAGGCGGTCAAACGCTTGGCACTCTCCAAAATTGCCCTGACGGGAGCCGAGGGGAAAGCATGAAGGCGCAGATTGTCGGGATCGGCGCGTGTGTTGCCGATACGCTGTGGTGTCTGCCGACCTACCCGACCGAGGACACCAAAATGAAAGCGGATGAATCGCGGCAGGCAGGCGGCGGACCTGTTGCAACGGGCTTGGTCGCCGCCGCAAAGTTGGGCGCAGATACCGCATTCATCGGGAATCTTGCCGATGACCCAAGCGGGCGGTTTCTGTATTCGGATTTTGAGAAATACGGCGTAAAGACCGACCTGATTGCAACGCTGTCGGGCTACCGCTCCTTTTCGTCTGCGCTCCTGCTTGCCGGGGACAGCGGCACCCGCACCTGCGTGTTTGACCGCGGCAATCTGCCGCCGACCGTACTGAATGCGGCGCAAAAGACCGCCATCGCGGAAGCGGAAATCCTGATGGTGGACGGAAACGACCTGGATGCGGCGGTGGAGGGCGCGGGCATTGCCCATGCCGCGGGGAAACGGGTGCTGTACGATTGCGGCGGGAACTACCCGAACATCGCGCGCTTGCTGGCGGTCTCGGACATCCTGATTCCGAGCGAGGAATTTGCGCTTGCCGAAACGGGTTGCAAAACCGCCGCCGATGCGGCGAAAGCGCTGTTTGACACCTATCATCCTGCCGTGGTGGTCATCACGCAGGGCAGGCGGGGCGGCATCCTGTTTGACGGGACGAAACCAACCGCCTACCCGATTTATCCCGCACGGGTGGTGGATTCCAACGGGGCGGGGGACGTGTTCCACGGCGCGTTTGCGGCGGCGCTTCTGCGCGGGTATGATTTCCTGACCTGCTGTCATTTTGCGTCCGCAACTTCGGCGCTCAAATGCACGGGCATCGGTGCGCGGGAGAGCGTGCCGGATTTTGAAACGGTCAGAACCTATCTGAAGGAGAACGGCTATGAACTTTAAGAAAACCTATCACCCCGCAAAGGGGTATACCGAAATCTGCAAAATCGGCGAATGCAGTCTGCACCGCCTGTCGTTCGGGATCATCGAACTGGACGCGGGAGACAAACTGCCGTTTGAAACGGGGGACAAAGAGACGGCGTTCGTGATGCTGTCGGGACACTGCAATGTCCGTTCCGGTGAAGCCGAATGGCGAAACATCGGCAACCGCCAAACGGTGTTTGAGAACCGCCGCGCCGAGTGCGTCTACCTGCCGCGCGACTACCATTGTGAGATTGAAGCCATCGACCGTGTCAAAATCGCGGTCTGCGCAACGCCGGTTGACCGCAAGACCGAGCCGCAGGTTCTGCGCGAGGACCATGCGGTTCTGAAACGGTTGGGACGCGTTCCGTTTGAGCGGGAGACGAGTTTTCTGGTGGACGGCAACAGCAACGCGCTGAAGCTGACAATCGGCGAGGCATACTGCACCGAGGGCAACTGGGCGGGCTTTCCGCCGCACAAGCACGATACCGACGATATGCCGCGCGAGTGTATCGCCGAGGAAATCTACTATTTCCTGTTCGAGCCGGAGCAGGGCTTTGCGGTGCAGTGCGTCTACACGGCGGACGGCAAGGTGGACGAAGCCTACCGCGTGAAGAATGACGAATTGGTGGAGTTCCCCTACGGCTACCACACCACCGTTGCGACGCCGGGTTACCAAACCTACTTTCTGTGGCTCATGTCCGGTGACCATCAGGGCTTCAACCGTTCGAACGACCCTGCGCACGACTGGGTGAGGTAAG
>OOIG01001681.1_pt1 | contig 15994 bp, 9 predicted proteins | sample 1692091 | NCBI WGS metagenome assembly OOIG01 (sample SAMN06348188, study PRJEB24527) | human gut metagenome | biome: human gut; feature: ankylosing spondylitis patient; material: feces | host: Homo sapiens | place: China | collected 2015-10 | reverse complement strand
CGGGCGACTACTCGGGCCAGAACATCCGCGACTACCTCTCGGCCATCGACGACGTGGCCCGCGAACCGTGGGCCGACCGGGAGCGCATGGGCTGCGTCGGGGCGTCGTACGGCGGCTATTCGGTCTATTTCCTCGCCGGATGCCACGAGAAGCGTTTCAAAGCCTTCATCTCCCACTGCGGCATCTTCGATTTCGACTCGATGTACGGCGAAACCGAGGAGCTGTTCTTCGTCAACAACGACTACGGAGGCCCCTACTGGGACACGGCGAACGCCACGGCGCAGCGTTCCTACGCCAACTCGCCGCACAAGTTCGTCTCGAAATGGGACACGCCGATCCTGATCATCACCGGCGAGAAGGATTTCCGCATCCCCTACACCCAGTCGCTCGAAGCCTTCACGGCGGCCCGCACGCTGGGCATTCCGGCGCGGCTCGTGGCGTTCGAAAACGAGGCGCATCAGGTCTTCAAGCCCCAGAACTCGCTGGTCTGGAACCGCGAATTCTTCGGCTGGCTCGACAAGTACGTAAAATAGCCGACCCGACAGCGAACGAGGGCCACCCGGACCGGAACTGCGCTCCGGTGAAAGCAAAACCTCCCTGCTTGTTCCAGGGAGGTTTTTTGCGCTCCGTACCGCCGGAAAGGCGCATCCGTGAGGATAAAAAGGAGGCTGTTCGTGATGAAAAATCCGGCGTTCGTTGAATTTATTTCCGCGAACGGGAACCTGTACCTATTTTTGTACACATTACAGATAAAAGAAACTATTCTATGCGAATTAATTTCCGGATTATTTTGCTCGCGCTGCCTCTGGTCTTCGGGGCATGCTCCGATTCTTCGGATGCGGACACCCGGCCCGCGACCGAAACAATCAGCGTATCGGTAGACTCCGGTCCGAAGATCGACATCGAATCCGAAGACAAGTCCCGCACCCAGCTCGGCGAAGACGGCGTATCGGTCAAATGGGCTTCCGACGACCAGATCGCACTCTGGGCCGTCAACTCCCGATCCGAAACCGTCTTCAGCAAACAGGCTTTCAAACTCTACCACTACAACACCGACTACAACACGGCCAAGTTCAGGGGAGACATCCCGCAAATGCCCGCGGACACCTACACCTATTATGCCGTGTCGCCCGTTCCGTCTGAAAGCGACGGCACGCAGGCCACCTACCTGATCCCTGACGTGCAGGAGGGCAGTTTCAACGGCGACTGGGACGTGATGGTGGCCGATCCGGTCAAGGCCCCGGCTCTGGAGAAGAACGACACCGGCGAGACGGTGCAGTTCCAGTTCAGCCACAAAGTTCACGTGCTGAAAATACGTATTCCGAAAAACGACCTGGGCGAAAAGGTCTCGGAGATCACGCTGGCATTTCCGCAGCCCGTCACGGGGCGCATGACGGTCGATGCCGCCGATCCCGATGCCGCGCCGACGCTCACCGGCGGCAACAACACGCTGACGCTGCGTTTCGACACTCCGAAGGATGCGGGCGACGTGGTCTTCGCCGTCATCGCACCGGTGGAACTCACCGCCGAGCAGCCGGTGACCATCACCGCGATCTGCGAAGCCGGGGAATCCGAGCCGCGCGACATCCCCGGCAAACACTTCTCCGAAGGCCACACCACCCCGATCGCCTATCACATTCCCGCCATCGGCCGCTATTACACGCGTCTGAACTTCTCGCTGCCTGCGGACAAGGGCATGGCGACGCTGGGCGAGGCGGTCGGAAAGATCACCCTCACCGCCCCCGAAGGCTCGCTGTTCGACAACGGCACGAACATCCGCCAGTTCACGCCCGACGCCGAGGGCAAATACACGATGGTGCTCAAACCCTCGTGGACCGACAACCTCTCGGGAAAGACCGTCACGGTGCAGTACGAATCGGAAAGCGCCGTCGTATCGAACACGCTGACGATGCCGCAGATCACCGAATCCAGCAACAACGACATCACGTTCAGCGTTCCATACCTGTTGGCGGAGGATTTCAGCAAGGTATCAGGATTCAGCAACCACGACAACGCTGCGACCGGAGGTACTGTCATCGATACATATACCGATGCTATTTGGCTCGACCAATATAACCTTACGGGATGGAGTGGAACTCGTTGCGGAGCAGAAACAGGAAATGCGTTCCGAATCTGCGTAAGAACTGAAAATGCCTGGGTTGCCAACCCCAGATACCACGGGCGTCTCGATACCTGTCCCCTTGGAATCAAAGAAGGAAAATCCGCCAAAGTTAAGGTGTCATTCGACTATTCGATCAGTATCACCTGGACCAAGCATACTCCGCAACTGGCCTACGGATACCATACGATCGATGGTCTGATCAATAGCACAAGCAATTCGTCCACGGCTCTCAAGAACCCAGTCAAAGACAAAGTCACCGGATCCGGAGGCTCCTATTCGAACATTTCAAACAACGCGTCCTACACAATCGACCAATGCACCAATGCGCACCGACTGGCGTGGGACATATACTCAACCGGCACCGGTTTTAGCACCATTGGAAACTCCAACGGTTATTGCTACCTCGACAACATCAAAGTATCCATCGTCAACGAATAACCGCCATGAGAAAACTGCTTTACCTGCTTGCATCGGCGGCTGTCATGGCCGGAGGATGCTCCGAAAAGAAAGAGACCCCGGCCGGAGAGGGCTGCGGAACCATCCGCATCGCCTGCGAGGCCGACGCCACGATTGATGCCGCTGCGGCGATGGCCGCGGTTCAGGGCGCGACCCGCGCTGCGGCAAAACCCGACGGCAAAGATTTCACGCTCCGCATCCGGGGTGAGAATTTCGACAAAAGCTGGGCGACGGTCGCGGCGTATAACGCCGAGGAGACCGCCTACTCCTTCCCCGAAGGCCGCTACACGATCACGGTCACCTACGGCGATCCCGAAGCCGAAGGCGCGGACAAACCCTACTACGCAGGCGCGACCGAAGTGGAGGTCGCGGCGCGCCGCACCAGCACCGCGCAGATCACGGCGACGATCGGCAATTCGCAGACCCTGGTACGCGCCACCGAGTCGTTCAAAAAATACTACAACAACGCGGAGTTCACCGTGACGACCGGAGCGGGCAGCATCTTCACGTTCCGTCCCTGCGACGAGGCCGAAGCGGAAGCCGTCTGGGTGCAGGCCGGGAAGCCGCTCACCTTGAAGGGTACGGCCCGGGGCCAGAGCCAGGACGGCACGTCGGAGGGTCCGCTCTACACCTTCACCCCCGAGCCGCTCGAAGCGGCACGCCCAGCCACGCGTCACATCTTCACGCTCGACGCCAAGAAGGCCGGCAGCGCGACGCTGACCGTCACCCTCGGCGAAGGATACACCGAGACCCGGAACATCGACGTGGAACTCAACGACGAGGCCATCGAATAACGCAAATAAAAACACCGAGATATGAAAACCTTTACCAAGATTCTGACGGCTGCGGCAGCGACGGCGCTGCTCGCGACCGGCTGTGTGAACGAAGATCCCGCCTATAAGAACAACGAGCCGGGCACTCCGCCCGATCCCAACGCCAAAGGCTACCTAACGCTGGCGGACATGAGCATGCGCGTCGTGGTCGACACCGATACCGAAACCCGCCCCGACGACACGTCAGACGAGACGGCGAAGCCCCAGACGCGCACCGACGAGGCGCAGCCCGACGTCGACACATTCATCATCGAAATTCGCGACACAACGGGCAAGCTGGCGCTCCAGGAGACTTACGGCGATCTGAAGGCCTCGATCGGCGAGGCAGGCAGGCTGGAGCTTCCGGTGGGCGGCTACACGATGGAGGTCCGTTCGGAAGAGGCCGCCACGACGCCGGCAGCCGAATGGGAACACCCCGTCTATTTCGGTTCGCAGGAGTTCATCATCGAGAAGAACCGAACCACATCCATCGACGAGGTCGTCTGCACGCTGAACAACATCAAGGTGACGCTGATGTGTTCGAAAGACCTCGCCGACCAGCTCACCGCCGACACCAAGTCGACCGTCACGCTGGGCGAAACGACGATGACCTTCCTGAAGGATGAAACCCGCGCGGCCTACTTCATGCCGCAGGGCGAGACCAACACGCTCAAATTACACCTCGAAGGCGCTTTCGCCGATGCGCCCGACGCACCCGTCCGGATCAACAAGAGCATCTCGGGCGTCAAGGCCGGACAATGGCGCAAGCTCTCGATCGTGATCACCTACTCGGACAAGGGCGACATCAAACTGGACATCGACGTCGACGACTTCGTGGAGGACGACGAAATCCCGGTCAACGATCCCGACAACCCGGGCGAACCCGGACTTCCCGTCGCCCCGACCCTCGAATGTCCCGATTACGACCTCACGAAACCCTTCCAGCTTCTGGCCTCGATGTTCGACGCCCAGGGCAACTACACCCGGCCGTTCGCATTCAATCTCGCCTCGTCCAACGGCATCGGGTCGTTCGTGGTGAAAATCACGTCGGACAACTCCCGGCTGACCGGCATGGTGTCCGGAATCGGCGGTCCGGAATTCGACCTCTGCACGATCGGGGCGTCGGATCCCGCCTACACGGTTCTCGCAGGCCTCGGCTTCCCGCTGGGCGACGATCTCAAGGGAGCGACCTCGAAGAGTTTCGACATCGCCGGAGCCATGAAACTGCTCTATCCCGCATACGAGGGCACGCACGCATTCGCCTTCGAGATAACCGACGCCAAAGGGCTTTCGGCCCGGGCGTCGCTGACGCTCACGGTCGATCCGGCCAACGAAGGCCCTTCGATTGTCGGCGTAGATTTCAATATCGACGAAACGCAAACGCCGTCCGCAGACCGCGACACGGAAATCGACATCACGGCGCAAACAGGTATCAAATCGCTCGACGTGACCATCGACTGCGACAACCTCGACGCCAGGGAGCTCGGCACGATGGGCATCCCGGCCCGGTTCGATCTCTGCAATATCGAGGGCTTCGAGGATACGGACGGAAAGATGCATCCGGCCGAAGATGTCCGGGAAGCGATTTCGGCCCTCGGATTCCCCATCGATGATGCCGTCAAGGACAAACCGTCCATCCGGCTCAAGATCGACAAGATGTTTACCGGATTGCTGGCAGGCTTCCCCGGCAACAACAATTTCATACTCACGGTGACGGAGAACAACGGCCTCAGCACGACCAAGACCTTGAAATATTACGTACCGGTGAATTAAGGCTGACGAATTATGAAAAAATATATTACCGCCGCCCTGCTGTTCTGCGCCGCGCTGACTGCCGCCTGCTCGAAAGAGACGGCCGGGAGCATCGACGCGGGCGACACGGGGGCGCTCGAAATGCGGGTTTCGGCCACGCGGGCCGAGGCCGACGGGGAATACGACCCCTTGCAGCATCTTGCCGTACGCATCTACCGCGGCAGCAACGAGCTGCTGCGCCAATACACCGGGGAGACGCTCCCCGCGCGGCTGGAACTGCTCGCGGGCGAGTACCGCGTAGAGGTCGACGCGGGAGAAGCCGTCCCTGCGTCGTTCTCGAAGCGTCTCTACAAAGGAGAGAAGACCTTTACGGTGGCAGCCGGCCAGACGACCGTCGCCGAAGTGGAGTGCAAACGGCAGAACGTCGTCGCCGAAGTGAAATTCGACGCCACGGTTTCCGCCGCTTTCGGCGAGAATTTCCATGCGTGGGTAGTCGCCGCCGACTCGTTCGACGCCGAAAAGGCCGAGTCAGGCAGCGTCCCGGCACTGAACTACACGGCCGACGGCACGGGCTACTTCACCATGCCCGAGGGTGCGACCACGCTCACGACCCGCTTCGAGGGCACGCACCCCGACCGCGGCGTCATCGTCAAGGAGGGCCGATTCGAAGGCGTGCAGACCGGCGGCAAATACAGCGTCTCCTTCCGATTCTCGAAGGATCTGCCGGGCTTCATCGAATGCTTCGTCGTCAAGGTAGACACCTCGACCGACGACTATGACGACACGTTCCCGTTCAGCCCCGAGCCGAGCATCGAAAGCGACGGTTTCGACATGGACCAGCCGCAGGATTTCATCCCCGGGACAACCGCCCCGAAACGTTACATGATAACCACGATGGCCGCCGTAAAGAGCGTCGTGATAGGCATCGGCGACGACAGCTACGAAGCGCTGAACGGCACGACCGAGGGCGTCGAGGTGACCAGGGAGAGCGATTTGAGCCTGACGGTCACCCTTTCCGACGCCTTCTTCGCAGGGCGTCCGGGCGGCAGCCATCCGGTGAGCATCCGCGTCACGGATTCGGCCGGCGCCGAAGCCACCGCCATCTCGGAATACCGTCTGCAAGGCCTTCTGCCCATTGAAAAGACGGATTACGACCTCTGGACGAACAGCCTCACGCTGCGCGCGCTGGTCCTCGATCCAAACGTCACGACGGCGACCTTCGGACTGCGCGTCAAAGACGGCGAGTGGTCCGACGCCGAGGGCGTAAGCGCCGGCGAGGGCATCTATACGGCCACGTTCACGGCCGAATGGGAGGAATCGACCAATGCCGCGGGCCTGACTGTCTACACGCCCGTTGCAGGTACAGGCGTCTTCGCCGGCAACAGCTACGAGGCGCGGGCGGCACTCAATAACGAAACCGTCTCCTCGGCAGAGTTTCAGGCCGCTGCCGGGCAGGTCATCCCCGACGGGGATATGGAAAGCGGATCGCTCCCCTGTTTCGGCAAAAGCACGTCGGAATCCACTACGTTCTGGGGCAGCGGCAATGCCGCAACTTCGGGACTGTGTGCGCAGTCGACCAAACCCGGCATGGGCGGCAACTACTGCGCCAAGCTCGAATCGCAGTCGGCGTTCGGCCTGCTCGCCGCGGGCAATCTCTTCTCGGCAACGTTCCGTTTTGCGAGTCTCTCGGGAACGGCCAGTTTCGGAATGCCCTACCAGTGGACAGCGCGTCCGACGGCCTTGCGGCTCAAATACCACGCCACCGTGGGCGCCGTCAATAAGGGAACCGTCACCGAAGAGCACGAATACATCCAGGACGGCCAAGACCGTTCGCGTATCTTCGCCGTTATCGTCGATTGGAACAGCCGTCACGCGACTGTCGCCGGTATGGGATCGCCGACAGGCGTGTGGGACCCCGCCAAAACCGCCGAAACCGCCGAAGGCCCCGTCATCGCCTACGGATCGCTGCTGATCGGCGAAACCACACCAGGCGACGCGATGACGACCGTGGAGATTCCGATCGAATATTACGACAGAACGACCAAACCTACGGGCGCATATACACTCGTCATCTCCTGTACGACGAGCGCCTACGGCGACTTCAAGGTCGGTTGTCTGGGCAATGTCATGTACGTAGACGATTTCGAATGGGTATACTAATCACTAAACGCAAGCAGATGCGCAAGCTATTCATCCGCACGCTCGCCCTCGCGCTGTGCCTCACGGGCACGGCGCAGGCGTTGCGCGCACAGGAAACAACCGCCGCACAAACTGCGGCGACAGCCGACCAGCGCCCGAAAACGATCAACGAAATGCGCCAGGAGCGCGGACTTACCGACACGCACAACCTGTTCGTGCCGAAAGGACAGTGGATTTTCGGCGGTACGGCCTCCTACTCGACCCATACCAACAAAGGCTACCAGTTCCTCGTCATCGAGGGAATCAACTCGAAAGGCTACACCTTCCGCGTCAGCCCGCTGATCGCCTACGCCTTCCGGGACAACATGGCCCTCGGAGGACGCTTCATCTATTCGCGCACGCTGCTCAAGCTGGACAACGCCGAGCTGCACTTCGGCAACGAGGAGACGGGCACGAACATCGTGGCCAGGGATTTCTACTCGCTCAAGCAGACCTATTCGGCGGCGGCGATCTGGCGGCAGTACATCCCGCTGGGACGCAGCAAACGCTTCGCGCTGTTCAACGAAATGTCGCTCTCGGCCGGCGGCACGCAGGCGCGCTTCGCCAACGACTCGCCCGTGAAAGGAACCTACGAAACCGGCTACACCCTTTCGCTGGGCATTTCACCGGGCATCATAGCCTTCGCCACCAACAACATGGCCGTCGAGGTGAACGTGGGCGTGATGGGCATCACCTACAACCACACCAAGCAGGTTCACAACCAGGTCACCGTGGGCAAGCGCAACACGAGCATGATGAACTTCAAGGTCAATATCTTCTCGATCGGCCTCGGCATGGCCTTCTATCTCTAAAAACGGCATACTATGACACGAAGCATACTCTGCACCCTGCTGATCATGATCATCTCTTGCGGCAACGCGCTGTCGCGGCCGACCGCCGTGGCCGGAAACCCGGAGGAAACGGCCGCTGCGGCAGCAGCCGCAATCGCAGCAGCCGCAGCCGAAACGATCTCCACCGAAGACGAAATTCCGGCCTCGGAAGCGGCAGCCCCGGCCGACGGACATGCCGGACAAAAGCCAATGCAGGCCCTCAAGGCCGCTGAAGCCGAGTCGCCGATCCGCGGCAAAAACCGGTTCCTGCCCACGCGCCGGCGCATCGACCGTGAGATCAACAAACTCAAATTCGCCTACAAGGGCGAGGTGATGATGGGCCTGACGGCCTCCTACGGCACGATGTCGAGCGACGACACGGACATCATGCTCATCCTCGACGGCATCGACGCCGACGGCACGGTGGCCACCGTCAAGCCCTTCATCGGCTATTTCTACCGCGACAACAACTGCCTGGGCGTGCGCTTCGGCTACCGCCACATGGACGGCAACCTCGATGCCGCACGCTACGACCTGGGCGAAAGCAACGACGCCTCGGGCAGCATCCCGAAGGTCAATTTCAACAGCGACAACTATTCGTTCGGCATTTTCCACCGCTCCTACGCGGGACTCGACCCGAAGGGCCGTTTCGGACTGTTCGCCGAGTTCGAACTCTCGCTGTCGACCGGAACGTCGAAGCTCTCCTACCAGCCCGACACCGCCAGCGACAACATGAAAACCACCCTCAGCGACAATACGCAGCTCAAATTGGCGTTTAATCCGGGAGCTGCCGTCTATATCTTCCCCAACGTCTGCGCCACGCTTTCGTTCGGTCTGGGCGGCATCCAGTACACCTCCGTCACGCAGAAGGACGACGCCGGCAACAAGATCGGCACGCGCAAGGCTTCGAACATGCGTTTCAGGCTCAACGTCGCCGCCATCAATTTCGGCATGACGGTACACCTGTGGGACAAGAAAAAGAAATAAATTATGACCAGATACCTGAAAACAGCACTCCTTGCAGCCGCGGCGCTCCTCGCGTCGTGCATCCACAACGACATCCCCTATCCGGTCGTCGAACTCCGCATCGCGAGCGTCGAAGGCCAGGGCTTCTCGGTCTCGGAAAACAACGTCACATCGCGGACGGTCACCCTCTCGCTCGACGAAGCGACCGACATCCGCAACGTGCGGATCGACGCCGTGGGTTACGACGCCGTCATCCACAGCATCCAGCTCGACAAGGAGGAGGTCCTGCAACAAATCCGCAGCTCCCGGGAGCTGACCGGCACGTTCGACCTGCGTTCGCCGATCTACACCACGCTTTCGCTCTACCAGGATTACGAATGGACGATCCGCGCCACACAGACCATCGAGCGCCGTTTCAGCGTGACGGGGCAGATCGGCGCCACGGAGATCGAGGAGAAAAACCGCATCGCCCGGGTCCTCGTCCCCAGCGACACCGATCTGGCACATATCGAGGTCACGGAACTCAAACTCGGCCCCGCCGACATCACGACCTATTCGCCCTCGCTCGAAGAGCTTTCGGGCAGCAGCTTCGAATCGGTGCGTTTCGTAGACGTCACCTGCCACGGAATCACCGAACGGTGGCTGCTTTACGTGGAGCCTACCAATGTGAAGGTCGCCCTCCGGGCAACCGACCTGTGGAACAATACGGCCACGGCCACCGCTCTCGTCTCCGCCGAGGAGTATGCGGCCGGCGCCGCGCTGGAATACCGGATCAAGGGCGCTACGGAGTGGCAGAGAATGGCGGAGAGCAGCTACGAGGCCGGCATCCTGACGGCAACGCTCGCGCCCGAATGGAGCTCGTCGACCAACCCCCACGGGCTTGCCGTCTACAACTTCGTGCCGGACAAGGGTCTCTTCGCAGGGCACACCTACGAATTCCGCCTGACGGTCGGGGGCGAGCAGACCCAGCTGATGGAATATGCGGCCCCCGCGGGCAACACGATTCCCAACGGCGACCTGGAGGACAGCTCGCTGAGCTGCTGGACCCAGAACAACAAGACCGCGGAGTTCTGGGGCAGCGGCAACAACACCTTCACCAGGGGACTCTGCACGCAGGCCCCCTTCGACGGAGGCACGCGCGCCAAACTTCAGGCTACGTCCGCCGTGGGAGTCCTCGCCTCGGGCAATCTCTTCTCGGGGCTGTTCCAGAAGGACGTCCTGACCCGGGGCGTCGTGTCGTTCGGCCAGCCTTACGCCTGGAAAGCCCGCCCCAAGGCGCTGAAACTGCAATACTATGCGGAACATATCGGCATTGCCGATATCGACAAGAATTTCGGCGCCCCGATTCACGAAGGAGACCGGGACAAGGCCCGCATCATGGTCGCCATCGTGGACTGGAACACCCGCCGCGAAGTCGGATCGGGCACGGAAGCCCCCACCGGGACCTGGGATCCGGAAGAGACCACTTCGGTCGACGAGGGACCGATCATCGCCTACGGCTCGCTTTTCATCGACCAAAGTTCGACCGGCGGCAAGATGATCGACGTACAGCTTCCGCTCAACTTCTACGACACGAAGGCCAAACCCTCCGGATTGTACCAGATCGTGATCTCCTGCTCGACGAGCGCCTACGGCGACTTCATGGCAGGCTGCAAGTCGAACATACTCTACGTCGACAATTTCGAGTGGGTCTATTGACAATGCCTATTTTCGCAACCCGCAAAAAGCAGAGCCTCACCGGTTCTGCTTTTTGTTTACCCTGGCGGTCCGAAAAAAAACACCGGAGGAGGTAGGGTTTCAGCGCTTTCATCCGTGATATAGATAGAATGAAGAGACCCGAACATATCATCGAAGATCTGATAACCCGCCAACTGGACGGCACACCCCTCACCGACACGGAACGCCGGGAACTGCAGGAGTGGCTCGAAGCATCCGAAGCCAACCGCGACGCCTTTCTCCGGGCTTACAAAGCCTGGGGAAACGCCCGCCTTGCGGAAACCCGGTTCAACACCGGGCAAGCCCTCGAAAACGTCATGGCCCGGATTGCCGAAGCATCCAGACCCCGGTCTTTCCTGCGGCCGCAACTGCGCCGTCTGGGCATCGGCATCGCAGCGGCAGCCTGCGTCATGCTGGCCGTTGTCGGTTACTACCGACTGCAACCGTCGACCGTCCCGGACATCGAAATGTTTATCCGGCAGGCCGACACCCCCGTATTCACCCAGAAAGAGGTGCAACTGGTGCTGTCCGAGCAGAAAACCCTCCTGCTCGAAACCCAAAAATCGACAATCCGTTACGATTCGACCGCCATCCGGATCAACAACGCCGAAAAAACCATTCCCAAAAAAGAGGCTGCGACGTTCAACCAGCTGGTCGTTCCCTACGGCAAGCAGACGACGCTGACGCTCGCCGACGGAACCCGCGTCTGGATCAACGCCGGATCACGGCTGGTCTACCCCGTCGTATTCGAAAAGCAGAAGCGCGAAATATACGTCGAAGGCGAAATCTACATGGAAGTGGCGCACGATGCCGAACGGCCTTTCTCGGTACACACAGGCAAAATGGATGTCTGCGTTTTGGGAACCAAATTCTACATATCCTCCTACGGCCGCGATCGCACTCAGGAGGTCGTCCTGCTCTCCGGCTCCGTCAGCGTAGCCCCTGCCGGACGATCCGACCGCGGAATTCGCATCGTTCCCGGCCAACAAGCCATCCTCGGCACCTCGGAATCGCTGGAGGTCCGCGAAGTGGAAGCCGAAAGCTACATCAGTTGGATTCACGGATACCTGCCCTTCGACAACGACCCGCTGTCGAACATCCTCGAACGCCTTTCCCGCTACTACAATTGTCGGATCGAGTGTACGCCCGAAGCCGAAGCGCTGACGCTCTCGGGCAAACTCGAACTCAAAGACGATCCGGCCGAAGTGCTGAAAGTCCTGAGCGCAACAGCCCCTATCAACCTGCAAATCACCGGATCCGGGAATTTCCGAATCGACTATAACCCGACTACCAACAACCCAAACTGACCTGCCTATGTAACAGCCCGTATCCCTCCAAAAAAAGACCGGATGTCGTCCCTCAACGACATCCGGAGCGATTGAAAATCTAAAATAGCCTTTTAAACTTCAAATCTTTACAAATGTACAACAAAAATGGTAAAATCGGTCTTTTTAAGGCCGATAATGGGGGATTATTCCACCTATTCCGGATAACATTCCTGTTTTTGCTGGCAACAATCGGGTTCATCCGGCCCGTCAGTGCACAAACGGCAGAGGCGGCGAAAACCATCACGCTCAACATACAGAACCGCCCCATCAAGGAGGTCCTCACACTGATCGAACGCCAAAGCGACTACATCTTCGTTTACTACGACAACATCTTGGACATCCACCGCAAAGTCACCCTGAAAGTAACGAATCAGCCCATTTCGGCTGTACTGAAACAGTTGTTCGCCGGAACCGACAACACCTGGAAACTCTCGGGAAGGCAGATCGTCATCGGACGCTCCGTAGCTGCGGCTGCAGCTACACCCCGGAAGATCACACGCATCACAGGCGTCGTCAGGGACCAGAACAACGATCCGCTCATCGGCGTCACGATCCGCATCAAGGCCCGTCCGAACATCGGTACAGCCACCGACATCAACGGCAAATACCTGCTCGACGTTTATCCCGACGAAGTACTGGAATTCAGCTATGTAGGTTACAAATCGCAGGACGTTTCGGTCGCAGGGCAGGAAATCGTCGACGTGGTTATGCTGCAAAACGACGCCATCCTCGACGCCGTGGAGGTGGTGGGCTACGGCGTGCAGAAAAAGATCAGCGTCATCGGCTCGCAGCAGACCATAGCGACCAAGGAACTGAAAGTTCCCGTCGCCAACCTCACACAAGGCCTTGCGGGCCGCGTATCGGGTCTGGTCTCGGTACAGCGAACCAGTGAACCGGGCTTCGACGACGCGAACATCTACATCCGCGGCATCTCAACGCTGACAGCCAGCATGAGCGCCCCTCTGACGCTCGTCGACGGCGTTCCCCGCTCGTTCTCCAACGTCGACCCCGAAGACATCGAGAGTTTCTCGATCCTGAAGGACGCCTCTGCAACTGCTGTTTACGGCGTTCGCGGCGCCAACGGCGTCATTATCATCAATACCAAAAGCGGCCTGAAAGGACGCCCCAAATTCAGCGTACGCTATACCGAAGGCCTCACCAAACCGACCAAGATCACCGATTTCGCCGACGGCGCGACTTACATGGAGATGTCGAACGAAGCGTCGCTCACCCGCGGCGGCGGCAAACTATACAGCCAGGAGATCATTGATAAGACCCGCCGCGGGGAAGACCCCTATCTCTATCCCGACGTAGACTGGATGAAACAGATCCTGCGTAACTTCAGCCGCAACCGCTCGGCCAACGTCAACGTGCAGGGCGGTTCCGACAAGGCGGTCTACTACATCGGCCTGGCCTACTACGACGAGAACGGCATGTACAAGGACACGAAACTGGCCGACTACAACTCGAACACCTTCTACCGCCGTTACAACGTCACCTCGAACCTCACGCTCAACCCGTTCCGCACCACCGAAATCAAACTGGGCATCCAGGGCTACCTGGCCAACGCCAACTATCCGGCATCTTCGCAGGCAAGCATCTTCGAATCGGCCTATTTCACACCTCCGACCTATATCGCGCCGCTCTACCCCGACGGCAAGCTCGGCGCCTTCTCGGGCGGCGATATAAACCCCGTGGCACAGCTCGGCGCAACGGGCTATGCCAACCAGTGGCGCAGCCAGGTTTATTCGAACCTGCGCATCACGCAGCAGATTTACAAAGGACTCTCGGTTTCAGGCATGTTCTCGTTCGACACCTACAACTACACGAGCAACCGTTTCACCAAAACCCCGAACACCTACCACGCCACAGGACGCGACGCCAACGGCAACCTGCTCTACGAGCAAACCCGCCAGGGAACCGAAAACCTGGCCTACAGCCTCAGTGCAAAGGGTAACCGCGCCATCTATCTGGAAGCCGCAGTCAACTACCGCAACACTTTCGGCAGGCACACCGTATCGGGCATGATGCTCTTTAATCAGAGCGACGAAATCAATACCAAAGCCACCAACGTCGAAGAGGCGCTGCCCTACCGTTTCCGCGGCCTGGCAGGACGTTTCACCTACTCGTTCGACGACCGTTATTTCGGGGAGTTCAACTTCGGATACAACGGTTCGGAGAACTTCGCCCCGAAAAACCGTTACGGCTTCTTTCCGTCGGTCGGACTTGGCTGGGTAATCAGCAACGAACCCTTCTTCAGAGGCGCCACAGAGGTGATCCAGTACCTCAAACTGCGCGGCACATGGGGTCGTGTCGGCAACAGCCAGATCAGCGGACGCCGTTTCGCCTACCTGGCTACGGTCAAGGACACCAACGACACCAGTTACCAGTTCGGCAAGAACATGGACCAGACCTACGGGACTACGGCCATCGACGAATATGCCGTCGACGTAACGTGGGAGATCGCCGACAAAACCAACATCGGACTGGACATGCGCCTGCTGAACAACAAGTTCAACCTGCAATTCGACGCCTTCAAAGAGTCGCGCAAAGGCATTTACCTGCGCCGCACAAGCATTCCGTCCTATTTCGGTATGATCAACAACCCCTACGGCAACATCGGCAAAGTCGAGAACAAAGGTATCGAAATGTCGGTCAGCTATGCCAATTCGTGGCGGGACTGGTCGTTGAGCGTCATGGGTAACTACTCGTTCAACCGAAACAAGGTCCTCGAAGACGACAGCACCGTGGCCTATCCCTGGCAGAAAACCATCGGCAACAAGGTCGACCAGCGGTTCGGGCTCATCGCACTGGGACTCTTCGAAAGTCCGGAGGAGATCGCCGCAGCGCCTGTACAGGTCGGCGACACGCGCCCGGGCGACATCCGCTACAAGGACATCAACGGCGACGGCAAAATCGACGAATATGACAAAGTGCCCATCGGCTGGGGAAGTGTCCCCGAAATCGTCTACGGCTTCGGATTCTCCGTAGGCTGGAAAGGCCTCTCGCTGTCGGCCATGTTCCAGGGCGCCGCACACGTCGACGCGATCCTCAGCGGCGAAGGCGTACTGCCTTTCGCACAGGGATCGAGCCGCGGCAACCTGCTGAGCAACATCACCGACCGTTGGACCGAGGAGAATCCCCGCCAGAATGCCTTCTATCCCCGTCTCTCGATCGGAAACATCAACATGAACTACGAAGAAAGCACCTGGTGGCTCAAAGATACCGACTACCTGCGCCTGAAGAACATCGAACTCTCCTACCGGCTGCCCGACCACTGGATGAAACGGATTCATCTGGACAATGCCCGCATCTTCATACAGGGCGTAAACCTTCTCACGTTCAGCTCGTTCAAGATTTGGGACGTGGAACTCGGCGACGGACGCGGCGCCCGCTATCCGAACATCGCCTCCGTCAGTCTGGGCGTAAACTTCAATTTCTAAACACCGATCAGCCATGAAATTCAAAATAACACTGCTCGCGCTGGCTTCGGCCGCCTGCCTGACCGCCTGCAACGACGACTTCTTCGATCAGGTGCCCGACGACCGAATCACCATCGAACAGGTCTTCCAGCGCACTTCCTATTCGGAGAAATACCTCGCCACCGTTTACAGCTACATTCTGAACGAAGCCCATCGCACGAGCCCCATTCCGTGGGATCCCTGCTCGGACGATCTGGACGTCACCTACGACCGCGAGGACTACAACTCCTACCAGATAAACCTCGGCAATTGGAGCGCCTCGTCGGACTACTACGAATTCTGGAGCCACTTCTACCGCGGCATCCGTTCGGCCACCTACTTCATCCAGCACATCGGCGACAACCAGGAGATG
>OOIG01001663.1_pt1 | contig 16157 bp, 17 predicted proteins | sample 1692091 | NCBI WGS metagenome assembly OOIG01 (sample SAMN06348188, study PRJEB24527) | human gut metagenome | biome: human gut; feature: ankylosing spondylitis patient; material: feces | host: Homo sapiens | place: China | collected 2015-10 | reverse complement strand
GTTTACTTGATGAATTATACCAAAGAAGTTCTATCTTGTCAACAATTATTTGCAATATTTCAATTGTTAATCAGAAATTGATTACACCGAGATGCTCGAGCAGAATCTTTGTGCCGATGAGGATAAGGATAACGCCGCCGGCGATTTCCGCCTTGCTCTTATATTTAAGACCGAAGATGTTGCCAACCTTGAGTCCGATTGCGGAAATGATAAACGTTATAACGCCGATGAATGAAACTGCGGCAACGATGTTGACGTCGGGCAGCAGGGCAAAGGTGATGCCGACTGCGAGGGCGTCGATGCTTGTTGCGACTGCAAGGACGATCATAGTCTTGAACGAGAACGAATCGTTTGCCTTTCCGTCTTCCTTCGAGCAGCCCTCACGGATCATGTTTCCGCCTATTATGGCAAGCAGAACGAATGCTACCCAATGATCAAAAGACGTGATGTACTTTTCGAACGTTGAGCCGAGAAAATAGCCGATAGTGGGCATAAGAGCCTGAAATCCGCCGAACCACGCACCGATTATCAGGTAGTGCTTTGTTTTAAGCTTCTGCGTCGAAAGACCCTTGCAGACCGAAACGGCAAAAGCGTCCATTGACAGACCGACTGCCAGGATGAATAATTCAAGTAACCCCATATTTTACCTCCGAGAATAAAAAAATCAGACACCGTCGTGCCTGAAAAAATCCCAGACACGGCAAAGCCACGTCTGAGTCTCGTTATTTAAGACAAGCCAGACGCTTTGCGTCAGTGTGTTGACTTGTCACTCGTTTCGAGCTATCTACTCCCTCAAACTCTGCCGATTATATCATATTAAAATGTATGTGTCAACCTTCATTTCTTGAACGAAATTGTTGATTTGTTTATCGGGGATAGAGTGTTATTTATTGTTAGGAGAGGAATACCGAACGACATTGACTTTTATCGGCAACATTATTGTTGACAAAGCAGGGGAAATACATTAAACTGAGTTTAATATAAAACAAAGGAGCTTTATTATGCTTTCAAAGCCTCAATACGAAGAACAGATCGCCGCAACCCGTGATAAGCGCATGAAGTGGTGGCGAGAAGCAAGATTCGGCATGTTTATTCACTACGGACTTTTTTCACAGCTCGGAAGAAATGAGTGGGCTATGGCGTGCGAAAATATTCCGCCCGAGGAGTATGAAGCACTTGCCGATAATTTCTGCCCGAAAGAGGGCTGCTGCCGTGAATGGGCAAAGCTTGCCAAGGAAGCCGGATGCAAATATATGGTCATGACGACCCGTCATCACGAGGGCTTCAGCCTGTGGAATTCAAAGGCAAATCCGTACAATTCCGTCAATTACGGTCCGCACCGCGATATAGTCAAGGAATTTGTTGAAGCATGCCGTGAGTTTGACCTGAAAATCGGTTTTTATTCGACCTGCATGGAATGGCATCACCCGGACAGCGGAATCTGTGCCTATGACACGGAGGCGAGAAGACGTTACACGCAGTTCCTTAAAGATATAAACACGGAGCTTCTCACTCAGTACGGCAAGATTGATATTCTTTGGTACGACGTTCCGCTGCCGATGGAGTCATGGGAGGGTTGGGATTCGCTTGAGCGCAACCAGTATCTCAGAAGTCTCCAGCCGGATATTATTATCAACGACAGAAGCGGACTTGCCGAGGATTTCGGCACTCCGGAGGAGCACATCACTCCGTCCGAGCGTGACTGGGAGGCTTGCATGACCTTCAACGGAATAAGCTGGGGCTATGTTGATTCGGATCAGGCACTCCCTTACAGCTACACGCCGCAGAGAATTGTCAATATGCTTCAAACCTGCTGCGAATACGGCGGAAATCTTCTGCTCAATGTCGGTCCTAAGCCGGACGGCTCGATTCCTTATGAGGTTATTGATCCGCTTCACAAGGTAGGTGAATGGCTCAAGGTCAACGGCGAAGCGGTTTACGGTATTCTCAACAAGGGCGAGGGCAACAAATTCCAGCTCAACGGCGTCGGAAGGGGTACGTCAAAGGGCACAACGATTTATATGTGGAACAAGATTTGGGCGCCGTGCAACAGAAAAATGGCTCTTGCCGGATTTATGGACGAGCCTAAGAAGATTTCCTTCATGGACGGCACTCCGATAAAATTCGAGAAAAAGGGCGACAGAATTTTTATATATGATTTGCCCGAAAAAAATCCCGATCCGATTATAAATTATCCGCTCATAAAGCTTGAATTCGACAAGCTCCCGAGATACAGATTTGCGTCGTATTTTCCGCAGCTCAACGGCGGCAGAGACGACAGGGAAATCGTCAGAGCGGACGACCTTTGGAGGTAAACAGAATAATAAAGCGAGCCGAAGCGAAATGTGCAACGGCTCGTTTATAATATAGGAGCAGGCAATGGAAGAAAAGAAAACAATTACATTGGATTTAACGGATTGTAAGTATCTCGGAGAGCTTCATGAACGAATTAGGACAGCATTTGATTTTCCTGAATGGTACGGCGCTAATTTAGACGCTTTTTGGGATTTGTTAAGCAGTGAATGTGACGCAGATGAGGTGATTTTGACAGGGGTAAATACCATGCCCGAGGAACTCAGAAAATACATGTCCGACATCTATAAAATTCTTGACAGAAAAACCGCTGAACGTAAAAATTATAGCCGCATTTATGCGGATATCAAGCCGTTTTCCTATAAAATAGAATTCTGAGATTTTATTGATTAAAGTCAACTTTAATGAAGCAGTGGGCATCGTGCTCTGCAAATATGGATTGAGTCCATATTTGCAGTGTACGATGCCCACATTATTTATAAGCAGAAAATAAAATATAGGAAAATGCCAATCACAGCTTCAAGCCGTAGACCTTAACGGCGTTCTGATAAAGAATCTTGTCCGAATCCTCTTTGTTGTAGCCGAGAGTGTAGAAACGCTTCAGGTCTGTTTCAACGCTCCACATCGGGTAGTCCGTTCCGAAAAGGACACGGTCAACGCCGTAGCGTGCGATGATCTCACGGATTTTAGCGTCGGAGAGAGCATAGAACGACGATGAGCAGTCAACATAAAAATTCTCACGGTCGGCAAGAAGTTTTGAAGCCTCATCCCACATCGACCAGCCGCCAAAGTGAGCACCGATAACAACCATTTTGTCGTAAATATCCAGTATCGGAATGAGCCTGTTCGGGTTTGAGTAATCATATCTGCTGTCGCCCGTGTGAAGAAGAACGGGGAGCTTTAATTCTTCGCAAAGCTCATATATTTTAAGGCATCTGTAATCGTCGAGCTTGAACTGCTGAATGTCGGGGTGAAGCTTAACTCCGCCGAGACCGAGAGAAACAAGCTCCTCAACGTCGGCCCTGATATCCTCGCTGTCGGGGTGGAGCGTACCGAGACCGTAGAGCTTGTCGGGGTGAGCGGCTACCTCGGCGGCAATAAATTTATTGATAGAGCTGACCTGCTTCGGCGTCGTTGCGACCGACTGTACGATGAATTTATCAATACCTGCCTTCGCTCCGTTTTCGAGCAGGGTAGAAACCTTTCCGTCATATGTTGTGGGCAGGGAATAGAAGCGTCCCGTGCTGTGCGCCGCCTTGTCGGCAATCTTATCGGGGTAGATGTGACAGTGTGCATCAATGACCATTAAAAACACCTTCTTTTGCTGATGATATACAATTATAAGTCCGTTTTTTTGCAATGTCAAGGTATACAACAATGATATATGTTTTGAACATTTTTGCAAACTGCTATTGAAATTATTATTGCAGAATGATAGAATATAACCGTAAATCTAACATTTTCCAAGGAGGAATTATATATGCTCGAAAATCCTGCATTCAACGAGAAAAACGAAAAGATTCTCTGCGAAATGAACGGCAAAAATCCCGAGATGCACATGAATATCTGGGTAAAGAAGCTTGCAAAAGGGGAGAAGTACGAAATTTTCAGCGCCGAGAACGAGACGGCAGTGCTCATCCTCAAGGGCAACATGAATATAAGCTGGAATGACAGAACGGAGAACATGAAAAGAAAGAATCCGTTCGAGAAAACACCGTATTGTCTGCATGTATGCAAGGGTATAAAGATAAGCATTGAGGCTTGCGAGGACAGCGAGTTCCTTGTTCAGCAGACCGATAACGAGAGAGAGTTTGAGCCTGTTTTCTATAAGCCTGAGGATTGCCTTTATCAGCACTTCGGCAAAGGTCAGTGGGAGGGCACAGGATACCGTATTTGCTCAACGATGTTCGACTATGACAATGCTCCTTATTCCAACATGGTAATGGGCGAGGTGTTCAATCAGCCGGGCAGATGGTCGAGCTATCCGCCGCACCATCATCCGCAGCCCGAGGTTTATTACTATCAGTTCGATCCGCCGCAGGGCTTCGGTGCATGCTTCAACGGAGACGATGTTTTCAAAAGCACCGACGGCGCATATTGCACGATCACGGACGGCAACGACCACGAGCAGGTCACAGCACCGGGATACACAATGTATTATGTATGGATGATCCGCCATATTGACGGCGACCCGTGGTACAAGACCACACGTCTTTACTCCAAGGAGCATGAATGGCTCGTCAATGCGGATTGATCTGTTGACCGTTCGGACGGTCGGTACAAATTTTACGAATCACAATTTAGAAGATTTTTTCCAAACCTCCTCTTGCTGCAAGGGGAGGCGTCGTTTTGACGACGGGGGATAAAAAAGCGGATTGAAGAAAACTCCCAAGGTGCAGCGGTCATCGCACCTTACGGAAAGTTTCGGAAAAGGCGCATTTCGTGCGATCTAAGCAACATAAATCGCTAAAATAGGCATTGATTTTGATTTATTCCCCGAAATTTCAAAAATTTAGAATATTTTTACAAAAACACTTGACAATATATATGCACAAGTGATAGAATACCAAAGATTGATAATGTGATTTATTATGTGTCCCCATGGGCATATGATTTTTCAATATTCAAAATTTTTAAGAAAGGAGATGTAGTTTTTGCCTACCTTTAATCAGTTAGTTAGAAACGGCAGACAGACTATCGAAAAGAAAGCAAAGGCTCCGGCACTTCTCAAGGGTCTCAATTCTAAGAAGAACATTGTTACCGACCAGAATTCACCTCAGAAGCGCGGCGTTTGCACAGCAGTTAAGACTGCTACACCTAAAAAGCCTAACTCGGCTCTTCGTAAGATCGCCAGAGTTCGTCTTACAAACGGTATCGAAGTTTCTTCGTATATCCCCGGTGTAGGTCATAACCTTCAGGAGCACAGCGTTGTTCTTATTCGTGGCGGTCGTGTTAAGGACCTTCCCGGTGTTCGTTACCACATCATCCGCGGTACACTCGATACTCAGGGTGTTAACGGAAGAATGCAGTCCCGTTCAAAGTACGGTGCTAAGCGTCCGAAGGCTGCTAAAAAGTAATTCCTCTTTTTAAAAGGAAAGTTTGAAAGACAGAATCTTCTTGCAGGCTGCGCAGGGTAAGGTACGCTGCGTATCAATGTGAGAGTGTATATATATTATGTATGTGCTTCTCCATTGGCGCCACAGGGTTTTGTCACTTGAGTACCTATGATATCATTACTATGAAGGAGGGAAGCGAAGTGCCAAGAAGAGGCCAGATTGCAAAACGTGATGTTTTGCCAGATCCGCTTTACAATTCAAAGTTGGTAACAAGACTTATCAACAATGTTATGTATGATGGTAAAAAGGGTGTCGCACAGAAGATTGTTTACGACGCATTTGACATCATCAAGGAGAAGACAGGTAAGGAGCCTGTAGAGGTTTTTGAAGCCGCTATGGAAAACGTAATGCCTGTTCTCGAGGTTAAAGCTCGCCGTGTCGGCGGTGCTACTTATCAGGTTCCGATGGAGGTTCGTCCCGAGAGAAGACAGACACTCGGACTCAGATGGATCACCAACTATTCACGTCTTCGTTCGGAAAGAACTATGAAAGAGCGTCTTGCTAACGAGATCATGGATGCCGTTAACGAAACAGGTTCGGCATTCAAGAAGCGTGAAGATACTCATAAGATGGCAGAAGCTAATAAGGCTTTTGCACATTTCAGATGGTAATCTTCCCGAAAATTTCAGGGATTTAATTGCTTATTTAAATTTACGGAGGTTTATATGGGAAGACAAGTACCACTTGAATTAACAAGAAACATCGGTATCATGGCTCATATCGATGCCGGTAAAACAACTACGACCGAGCGTATCCTTTTCTACACCGGTGTTAACCACAAGATGGGTGAAACACATGACGGTGCAGCAACAATGGACTGGATGGCTCAGGAGCAGGAGCGTGGTATCACAATCACTTCTGCTGCTACCACCTGTTTCTGGAAGGGTCACCGTATCAACATCATTGATACCCCGGGTCACGTTGACTTTACCGTTGAAGTTGAGCGTTCTCTTCGTGTTCTTGACGGTTCCGTTACCGTCCTTTGCGCAAAGGGTGGCGTTGAGCCTCAGTCTGAGACTGTTTGGCGTCAGGCTGATAAGTATCATGTACCTCGTATGGTATATGTTAACAAAATGGACATTATGGGCGCAGATTTCTATCATGTTATCGACATGATGAAGGAGCGTCTCAAGTGTAATGCCGTTCCGATTCAGCTCCCCATCGGTCGTGAACTCGAGTTCAGAGGAATCATTGACCTTGTTACAATGGAAGCTGAGGTTTATTATGACGATAAGGGTCTCGATATCAGAATCGAGCCTATCCCCGATGATATGAAAGAGCTTGCTCAGAAGTATCACGAGGAGCTTATCGAGGCTGTTGCCGAGCAGGATGACGCTCTTATGGAGAAATTCTTCGATGGCGAGGAGCTTACGATCGACGAGATCAAGAACTGCATTCGTAAGGCGACTATCGCAAACGAAATGGTTCCCGTATGCTGCGGTACATCTTACCGTAACAAGGGCGTTCAGATGCTCCTCGATAATATCATTGCTTACATGCCTGCTCCGACGGACGTTGAGGCTATCAGAGGCACCAACCCCGAGACAGGCGAAGAGGAAGATCGTCATTCCTCCGATACAGAGCCGTTTGCAGCTCTTGCATTTAAGATTGCAACAGACCCGTTTGTCGGTAAGCTCTGCTTCTTCAGAGTTTATTCAGGTACTGTTTCGGCAGGTACAACCGTTTACAACTCTGTTAAGGACACAGACGAGCGTCTCGGACGTATTCTTCAGATGCACGCTAACCACAGACAGGATCTTGATGTTGTTTACGCCGGTGATATCGCCGCTGCCGTAGGCCTCAAGAACACAACAACAGGTGATACTCTCTGCGATGAGAAGAATCCGATTATTCTCGAATCAATGGAATTCCCGGAGCCTGTTATCCGTGTTGCTATCGAGCCTAAGACCAAGGCAGGTCAGGAAAAGATGGGTATCGGACTTCAGAAGCTTGCTGAAGAGGATCCGACATTCCGTTGCTACACCGATGAAGAAACAGGTCAGACGATCATCGCAGGTATGGGTGAGCTTCACCTTGAGATCATCGTTGACAGACTTCTCCGTGAGTTCAAGGTTGAGGCTAACATCGGTAAGCCCCAGGTTGCTTACAGAGAAACAATCACAACCCCGGCAGACGTTGATTGCAAGTATTCACGTCAGTCAGGCGGTAAGGGTCAGTACGGTCACGTTAAAATTAAGATTGAGCCGAATCCGGAAAAGGGCTTCGAGTTCGTTAACGCTATCGTCGGCGGTGCTGTTCCGAAGGAGTACATTCCTGCTGTTGAGGCCGGTATCAAGGGCGCAATGCAGTCAGGCGTTCTCGCAGGATATCCTGTTGTTGACGTTAAGGTTACTCTTTATGATGGATCTTATCATGAGGTCGACTCCTCAGAAATGGCCTTTAAGATTGCCGGTTCTATGGCATTCAAGGACGCTATGAGAAAGGCATCTCCTGTTCTCATGGAGCCTATTATGAAGGTTGCCATCATCGTTCCGTCCGATTATCTCGGCGACGTTATGGGTGACGTTAACTCCCGCCGCGGTATGATCCTCGGTCAGGAGCAGAGAACGGGTGCCGTTCAGGTTGACGCTAATATCCCGCTCTCCAACATGTTCGGTTACGCTACAGACCTTCGTTCCAAGACTCAGGGTCGTGGTCAGTACGTAATGGAACCCAGCCACTACACGGCTGTTCCGAAGTCTATCGCAGATGACATCATCAGCGCAAGAACTAAGGGCTAATTATTTTCAAAAAAGGCTTGCTTTTTTGAATGGAAATTGTTACAATGTAACTATGCAGTATGCATTGAATAAAATTATTTAATACCAAAGGGAGGAAATTCCAAATGGCAAAGGAAAAATTTAACCGAACCAAACCCCATGTCAACATTGGTACTATCGGCCACGTTGACCATGGTAAGACTACTTTGACAGCTGCTATCACAAAGACACTCGCAATGAAGGGCGAAGCTGCTTTCGTTGACTATGCTAACATCGATAAGGCTCCTGAAGAGAGAGAGCGTGGTATCACAATCAACACCGCTCACGTTGAGTATGAGACTGCTACACGTCACTATGCTCACGTTGACTGCCCGGGCCATGCTGACTATATCAAGAACATGATCACAGGTGCTGCTCAGATGGACGGCGCTATCCTTGTTATCGCTGCAACAGACGGTCCTATGGCTCAGACCAAGGAGCACCTTCTTCTTGCACGTCAGGTTGGCGTTCCCTACATCATCGTATTCATGAACAAGATCGACCAGGTTGACGATCCTGAGCTTATCGAGCTTGTTGAGATGGAAATCCGTGAGACTCTTAACGAGTACGATTTCCCGGGCGACGACACACCGATCATCAAGGGTTCTGCTCTTAAGGCTCTTGAGTACAACGGTGACGATGTAAACGCTCCTGAGCTTGCTTGCATCTGGGAGCTCATGGATGCTGTTGATACTTACATCCCGACTCCTGACCGTAAGGCTGACCTTCCGTTCCTTATGCCTGTTGAGGACGTATTCACAATCACAGGCCGTGGTACAGTTGCTACAGGTAGAGTTGAGCGTGGACAGCTCAAGATGTCTGACGAAGTTGAAATCGTTGGTCTTTCCGACGAGAAGAAGAAGACTGTTGTTACAGGTATCGAAATGTTCCGTAAGCTCCTCGACTATGCTGAGGCAGGCGACAACATCGGTGCTCTTCTTCGTGGTATCCAGAGAACAGACATCGAGCGTGGCCAGGTTCTTTCTAAGCCCGGTTCAATTCATCCTCACACAAAGTTCTCAGGTCAGGTTTACGTTCTGACTAAGGACGAGGGTGGCCGTCATACTCCGTTCTTCAACAACTACCGTCCTCAGTTCTATTTCAGAACAACAGACGTTACAGGTGTTATCACTCTTCCTGAGGGAACAGAGATGTGCATGCCCGGCGATAACGTTACAATGAACGTTGAGCTCATCACTCCGATCGCTATCGAAGAAGGTCTTCGTTTCGCTATCCGTGAGGGCGGACGTACAGTTGGTTCAGGCGTTGTTACTGCTATCAACGAATAATTAAATTATTCAATATAAGAGACAGGTCGAAAGGCCTGTCTTTTTTTATCGCTCTATATAAGGTAGAATAAATCATATAGTACAGTTTTCGCTGCCGTCACGGTCTCGGAACGTATTACCCTGAGCTTGAGGATATCGTGCACTATGAAACGGAAGATAACAAGCTGAACGAATACGGCTCGGAAGAGCTAAACCGGGCACATGTTGAAAACATGATCCAAAAATACAAGCGGCTGACTGTTGGAAGCATTGATCCTGATAACATTGCGAAATATCAAGCGAGGCTTAATGAGTGGGAGCGTAGAAAAACTCAACTAAGTATTGCAAATTTAGAAAATAGTGATATAATTAAAGAGTAAATCTATGCCATTTGCAGTGATTGAGCTCAGTTTGAACGGTATAGAAATGTGCTTAAGAAAGATGCTCCAAAGACTTTTGAGGATTTTCTGCAAATTAAATATACCGATTCGGATAAATGGAATATGATAAAGGCTCTTGTCAATAGCAAGAACTATCTACAAGAACAATTAGCTTATATTTATAACGGCGAAAAATGCTTTATTCCGAAACACACCGTTTTTAGTTTAAAAGCTAGGGTTATTGCAATGGAGCTGCAAAAGATAAAATAAGATGTGTTGACAGCTTGATTAAAAAATATGGCGGTACTGCCGAAAAGTGGAAAAAGAAAGTTGCTTCAATTAAAAGCGACAAGTATTTGTTTGATGTGCATTGGTACGAATGTGACGGCATACAGTATGAAATGAAGCTCAAACACAGAAAGGAATTATGATTGTGAAGTTAAGATATAAAGGCGAATCTTTTGGCGTAGACAGTCTGACTGACGGAAAAATATATAATGCGGTCGAAGAGGATGGGATGTATCGTGTTATAGATGACAGCGGCGAAGATTATTTATATTCAATGACCAATCCCGCGCCTCTTGATGGAAGCTCAAAAGGCGGAAAATGGGAAATAATTGAACAATAATATTCAAATTGAATACCTGATAAGCACCCTGAGAAATCAAGGTGCTTTTTTCATGCCTATAATTTCAGTGTTGCCGTAAAGGTGACGCTGTTTTTATATCAAAAATACAGTTTGCCCGTATCTGAAACAACCGGGAGCGGATGTCCTTATCCGTAAAAAAGGAGAGCATATGGCTGAAGAAGTCAACAACACAGAGAATACAGAGAACGGCAACGTACAGCAGGACACAAATACAGGTGCGGCAAATACAGAGCCGGAGAAGAAGTATTCCGAGGAGGAGATGAACGGTATCTCCAAGAAAGACAGCCCCTTACCGAGGTAAAGAGCTGTTGATTATATAATATCTTATTTAACCGACTTGATCATTGATTCGCCTGTCATTTCCTTGGGCTGGGGGAGATCCATGATCTGGAGCATTGTCGGTGCAAGGTCGCAGAGCTTACCTGTTTCCTTGAGCTCGCAGTCATAGCCTACAATGCAGAGCGGAACCGGATTGGTTGAGTGCGGTGTGAACGGCTTGCCGTCGTCACCGATCATCTTGTCTGCATTGCCGTGGTCGGCAGTGATGAGGACTGCGCCGCCCATGCTGAGCGCTGCGTCGCAAACCCTGCCTACGCACTCGTCAACGGCCTCAACAGCCTTGACAGCCGCCTCAAATACGCCTGTGTGACCGACCATGTCGCAGTTAGCAAAGTTGAGGATAACAACGTCATACTTGTCGGATTTAATCTGCTCGCAGACTGCATCGCAAACCTCGTATGCACTCATCTCCGGCTTGAGATCGAAAGTCGGAACATCGGGGGAGTGGATAAGAATTCTGTCTTCACCCTTAAATGTCTTTTCCTCGCCTCCGTTGAAGAAGAATGTAACGTGAGCATATTTTTGCGTCTCAGCGATTCTGAGCTGAGTTTTTCCCTGTGAAGCAAGGTACTCGCCCATAGTCATTTTAAGCTCCTCCGGCGGGAATGCAACGCTTACATTCGGCATTGTTTCGTCGTACTGAGTCATGCAAACGTATGTGAGCGGGAAGAAACCGTTCTTTCTCTCAAAGCCGTCAAACTTCTCGTCAACGAAGGTTCTTGTGATCTGTCTTGCACGGTCGGGACGGAAGTTGAAGAATACAACGCTGTCGTTTGCCTTGATCATGCCGTTCTTATTGATAACGGTCGGAACGATGAACTCGTCCGTAACTCCGTTAGCATAGGATTCGTTCATACTGTCAACTGCGCATTCTGCCTGAATTCCTTCGCCGTAAACCATTGCGGCATAAGCCTTCTCAACTCTGTCCCAAGCAAAGTCACGGTCCATAGCGTAGTAACGACCCATAACCGTTGCAATTTCGCCGACTCCAAGTTCCTTTGTTTTAGCATAAACATCCTTGATGAAGCCGACACCCGATGTTACGGAAACATCACGTCCGTCCATTATGCAATGGATATAAACCTTATCGAGACCCTCGCGCTTTGCCATTTCAAGCAAGCCGTAAAGGTGCTCGATGTGGCTGTGAACGCCACCGTCGGAAAGAAGTCCTACAAGGTGGAGGGCAGTGCCGTTTTTCTTGCAGTTCTCGCAAGCCTTGAGCAGAGCCTCATTCTTGAAGAAATCGCCGTCCTGAATGGACTTTGAAATCTTAACAAGCATCTGATAAACAACACGGCCTGCGCCGATGTTTGTATGACCGACCTCGCTGTTTCCCATCTGACCGTCCGGGAGACCTACATCAAGTCCCGAAGCGCCGATAGTAGTGAACGGATTTTCTTTAAAAAGTCTTGTAAGATTGGGAGTATTTGCAGCTTCAATTGCATTTCCCTTTGCACCGGGGTTGATTCCGAAGCCGTCCATGATACATAATACAACCGGTCTTTTCATAATAAATCACCACTTTCAAAATCAGAGGACTGCCGCATTTTATGAAGACCAAAGAGCTCGAGTCTCTTTGGTCTGCGAATAATGCGTCAGCCCCGCGAAAATTATATCCGATATAAATTATTTACTTGCTGCCTTAACAATAGCCGCAAAGTCGGGAGCCTTGAGAGATGCGCCGCCGATAAGACCGCCGTCAACATCTTCCTTGCCGAGAAGCTCATCTGCATTCTTGGCGTTCATTGATCCGCCGTACTGAACAACAAACTTGTCGGCAGCTTCCTTATCATAAAGCTCGGCGATAAGCTCACGGATAGCCTTGCAGACCTCCTCAGCCTGATCGGCTGTTGCAGTCTTGCCTGTTCCGATAGCCCAAACCGGCTCATATGCGATGATGATTCTGTCAAGCTCTTCCTTGCTTACGCCCGCAAGAGCAATCTTAACCTGAGAGGAAACGACCTCCATTGTGATGTTCTGCTCACGCTGCTCAAGATATTCACCTACGCAGAGGATAACAGTCATGCCGTTGTCAAGAGCGGCTCTCGTGCGGTCATGAACTGTAACGTCTGTATCGCCGAAGTATGTTCTTCTCTCGCTGTGGCCTGTGATAACGATATCAACGCCGCAAGCCTTGAGCATTTCTGCGGAAACCTCACCTGTGAATGCGCCGCTCTTTGCCCAGTGACAGTTCTCTGCACCGATTTTGATGTTTGAACCCTTAGCTGCTTCAAGAGCTGCAAAAAGGTCAACATAGGGAACGCAGCAAACTACGTCACAATCTGCGTCTGCAACGAGAGGCTTGATCTCATTGATGAGAGCTGTAGTCTCCGCAGGGGTTTTATTCATTTTCCAGTTACCTGCGATAACTGCTTTACGAAGTGATTTGTTCATTTTAACTACCTCCGATTATTTGTCGTTAAGAGCTACGATGCCCGGAAGCTCCTTGCCCTCAAGGAATTCAAGAGAAGCACCGCCGCCTGTTGAGATGTGAGACATCTTGTCGGCAAAACCGAGCTTCTGAACAGCAGCAGCCGAGTCGCCGCCGCCGATGATTGAGATAGCGCCGGAATCTGCAACGGCAGTTGCAACAGCGATTGTACCTGCTGCGAAGTTATCCCACTCTGAAACACCCATAGGTCCGTTCCAGATTACCGTTCCGCTGCCCTTGATAGCGTCAGCGAAAAGAGCCTGTGTCTTAGGACCGATGTCAAGACCCATCCAGCCGTCGGGAATGATATCACTGTCGATAATCATAGCCTCTGTGTCGGGCTTGTACTCTTTACCTACCTTATTGTCAACCGGAATAAGGAACTTAACTCCCTTTTCCTTAGCTGTATTCATCATGTTCAAAGCATCTTCGATTCTGTCTTCCTCAAGAAGAGAATTACCGATGTTGTAGCCGAGAGCCTTCATGAATGTGTAAGCCATACCGCCGCCGACGATGATTGTATCACACTTGTCGAGGAGATTTGTAATAACGCCGATCTTGTCAGATACCTTGGCACCGCCGAGAATAGCAACAAGCGGACGCTTCGGGTTAGCAAGGGCACCGCCGATGAATTCGATTTCCTTCTGAATGAGGAATCCGCAGACTGCGGGAAGATAGTCGGCAACACCTGTTGTTGAGCTGTGGGCTCTGTGAGCAGAACCGAAGGCATCGTTTACAAAGATATCTGCAAGAGAAGCAAGCTTCTTTGAGAATTCGGGATCGTTCTTTGTCTCCTCCTTGTGGAAACGAACGTTTTCGAGAAGCATTACGTCGCCGTCCTGAAGCGAAGCGGCGAGTGACTGTGCACTTTCGCCTACAACGTCCTTAGCCATCTTAACTTCCTTGCCGAGGAGCTCGGAAAGGCGAGCGGCAACGGGAGCAAGAGAAAACTCAGGCTTGAATTCACCCTTGGGTCTGCCGAGATGTGAGCAAAGGATAACCTTTGCATTATGGTCGATAAGATATTTGATTGTCGGGAGCGAAGCAACAATACGCTTGTCGCTTGTAATAACGCCGTCCTTGAGAGGAACGTTGAAGTCGCAGCGTACAAGAACCTTCTTGCCGTTTACGTCAATATCCTCAACAGTCTTTTTGTTAAGAGCTTCCATTATTGATCTTCCTTTCAGAAATAGTTTCAGACAATTCGCAAGCCATATTTGTGCGGCATTGCCTGTTTATTTTCAATCCGATTTATTTTACAACATTACGGGAAATTTTTCAAGTACCAATAGCCAAAAATTTAACAATATATCAGTATATACATAAAATTAGCATATTTTTCACTTTGGGAAATTTCCCTTTTTCCATTATTTCCATAAAATTGATTACTAAAATCAACATTAGAAAATCTAATCTCTTTTAATACATCTGGTAAAGCTTCGGGTTCAAGGTCCTTGTAATCAAGTGCATATTGGTTTAACATTGATATAAGTGTTTGTTGAATGTCAAAAAAATCAGATTGTGATAGTATGTCAACTAAAATAGCGATATAATCTGATATATCTTGCTGTTCTAGCCAACCTGTCTCTTTTAATCTTTTCAAGCTTCGTACACTATTAATTTTGCTAAGATTAGTAATTTCCCATTTTCTAGACAACTCTATTGTTCTTTTGGCCTCATTGGAATTTAACTCACCTATTTGGCTGGCAAATATCATTAGACGAATTAGTGTTTCTTTATTATATTCTGTTATATTCATGTTTTTAGCTGTCATTCGAGCTTTAAAATTTTTTCTCATTATGTATCTCCTAAATTATCTTTCGATGTCATTGTTTAAAGTATTCTTTATACTTCTATCAATTTTTTCGCAAGAAACCAATCTATGTAGTTCAGCTTGCACATTAGGAGGAAATTTGCTTATATCAATCCCCATACCTTTTAATTCCGAAATAGGCATTCCTTTTCTAATACATGCTTTCGCAACTTTTATTTTTTCGGCTCTGCTCAATTCTTTCATAACTAAATTTAATCCCTTCTATTATATTTCAAATTTTCTTTGCTTTTCATATTCACTTTCTAAATCTGCTAAAGGATTGTCTTCAACAGCATTTCTAACTTGTTGATCATCAACGTGAGTGTAAATTTGTGTAGTTGATATACTATCATGCCCTAATAAAACCTGTAGTGCTCTAATATCAACGTTTCCATATCTATACATTAATGTTGCGGCAGTGTGTCTTAATTTGTGTACAGAATATTTATTTGTGTCTAAACCTGCCCTCAACAACTCTTGTTTTACAACATATTGAACTGTTCTATTGCTTATTCTTTCTAGTCTTTCACTTAAAAATAAAGCATTCTCTGATCCTTGTTTTATGCCTGTTTTAGGTCGTATTGCTAAGTAGTTATCTAATGCACTCATACACGATTTATTTAAATATATAACACGCTCCTTGTTTCCTTTACCAGTTACATTCATTTTTGCTTCATCAAAATCTATGTCTTTAATATTTATTCCAACAAGTTCAGACAAACGCATTCCACAGTTTAGGAATAAAGTAATGATTGCATAGTCACGTTCTCTATTTCTACTTTCTTCATTATTTGTAACTTCTAATAGTTTTTTGCTATCATCTAAAGAAAGATATTTTGGCATTCTCTTGCCAAGTTTTGGCGATTCTAAGTTCAATGCTGGATTATGATCCATTAAGTTTGCCTTTTGAGACATATATTTAAAAAACACTCTAATACTTGCAGTTTTTCTTGCCCTTGTAGCAGGCTTGCTTTGGCAATTATTTGCCAAATAAAACAAATATGCATGAATATCGTCTAATTGGATTTTATTTAGAGTATCCATACTCATATTATGAATATCTATTTTATCAAAGTCTTTTTCGTCAGT
>OOIG01001657.1_pt1 | contig 16220 bp, 9 predicted proteins | sample 1692091 | NCBI WGS metagenome assembly OOIG01 (sample SAMN06348188, study PRJEB24527) | human gut metagenome | biome: human gut; feature: ankylosing spondylitis patient; material: feces | host: Homo sapiens | place: China | collected 2015-10 | reverse complement strand
TGTGACCCTCTGCTTGTAAGGCAGATGCTCTCCCAGCTGAGCTAAGATCCCATATTCCTGCGGGTTACTCATCTGCAACCCGCTTTGCTAGTATACTATATAGGAATAGTGAAGTCAAGCACTTTTTCAAAAATATTTTTGAAATATTTAAAATTTTTGAAAATATTTCAAGATTCAAAATTACTCCAATAATTCCGTCAAGCTGCCGGATACCTGCCTTATGAGATACCTTTGCAAATCATATATCTCTCCGTACTCCCTACTCCTTCGCAATAAACAAAACACCCAGTGTTCCCGGTCCACAATGGCTGGATACTACACCGCCGGCTCTTGTTTCTAAAATTTCATGAAAGACATGCAGGTCATCGAGATAAGCACGTACCTTATCTACGATTTCCGGAGCACTGCCGGAATGAGTGATAAATACACGTTCCGGCCGGGCATTCTTCATTGCTTCTTCCATGTCTTTCACATAAGAGAGAACAACCTTTTCCATATTGCCACGGTATTTCTTGCCCGGTCCCATCTTACCATCCTCAACACCAATCCGCGGATGAAGTTTTAATGCACCACCGGCTAAGGCAGCCAGTCCACTGCATCTGCCACCACGATAAAGATAGGTTAAGGTGTCTACCACAAAGCTTGCCCGAACCAGAGGCTTTAATTCTTCAATGCGTGCAGTAATCTCTGCCGCGCTCTTTCCCTGCTGTGCCATTTCGGCTGCTTCTATGACAAGAAGTCCGATACCGGTAGAAAGGTTTGCCGAATCGATTACAGTCACCAGATTTTCCGCATTCAGTTCTTCCGCTGCAAGACGCATCACATTCATGGAAGAAGACATCCCGGATGCAATGGCAAAACAGATAACCTCCTGACCTTTTTCTACATAAGGCTTTAACAATTCTACTGCCTGTTCTGCAGATGGTGCAGAAGTCTTTGGCGTAGTCTTATTTGCATCCGACCAGTCAAAAATCTCCTGCGGAGTAATATTTACACCATCCAGATACTCTTCTTCGCCAAGAAGAATATGAAGCGGAAGAATTGTAATATCATAACGTTTTAGCAATTCTTCTGATAAATCACAGGTACTGTCTGAAATTATCTTTACCATATCAATAACCTCCCAAACTAAAAATTTACATTTCTTCCAGCAGACGCTCTACCAGTTTTACACAATCAGCTGCATCCGGGGAATAGCCATCTGCACCGATTTCATCTGCAAAGCTCTGTGTAATTGCTGCGCCGCCTACGATAATCTTGCTGTTGCAGCCGCGCTCTTTTGCCAGTTCTACCACATCCTTCATACGCATCATAGTAGTGGTCATCAGGGCAGAAAGTCCGATAATCTGGGCATTTTCTTTTAACGCTGTATCCACAATAATATCCGCTGCCACATCCTTGCCAAGGTCTAAAACACGATAACCATAGTTACGGAGCATCAGTGCTACCAGATTCTTACCGATATCGTGTATGTCACCTTCTACGGTTGCAATAATAATGGTTGCCTTTGGCTCTGCGTCCTTATCTTTGGAAAGCATTGGCTCCAAGTATTCAATGGCATGCTGCATGGTCTGCGCACTGGAAATCAGCTGCGGCAGGAAATAAATCTGCTTGTCAAAAAGAACACCTACTTCATTAATGGCAGGAATCAACTGTCCATTAATAATCGCTCCCGGTTCTTCTCCTGCTGCCAAAGCTTTATCTACTTCTTTTAAAATATTGCCCTTATTTCCCTTTAATACACAGTCAAATACCGGATTTGCCGGCTCTAAAGTGCCTGCCGAAGCTGCGTTATCGGTTGCCGGAGCTTCCTTCTGTGCCCGTTGGTTCATCCGATTGATATAGCGGATATCGGAACCTTCTTTATGTAAAAGCATATCCGAAGCCACTGCCGCATTCATTAATAAATCCTGGGATGGATTTGCAATTGCCATCGTAAGTCCTTTTGCAATTGCCATAGTAAGAAATGCACTGTTTACATAAATACGTTCCGGCAGACCGAAGGAAATATTGGAAAGTCCACAGGCTGTAGCAAGTTTTAACTCATCCTTACAATACTGGATGGTATCAAAACATTCCAATGCTGCCAGCGGATTGGCACCTACCGTTGCTACCAGTCCGTCCACGATAATATCTTCTTTATGAAGACCGATTTTTAAGGCGGCATCTAAAATGGTACGGACAATCTGCCGCTTCTCTTCTGCGTCTTTTGGAAGTCCCTCGTCAGAAAGCGGAAGCAAAATAAACATTGCTCCATATTTCTTTGCAATCGGAAGCAATTTTTCGAATTTCTCTTTTTCTAAGGAAATAGAGTTAATCAAAGCTCGTCCCGGATAAATACGAAGTGCTGCTTCAATAATATCCACATGGGATGAATCGATACAAAGCGGACAATCCACTGTATAAGTAACCTCATGAATGGTATTTAACATCATCTGTTTCTCGTCAATTCCATTCATACCCATATTGACATCCAGAATGGCTGCACCATTTTCTTCCTGCGCCCGTGCCATATCACGAACCATATTAAGGCTGCCTTCCCGAAGCTCTGCCTGCAATTTCTTCTTTCCGGTCGGATTAATCCGCTCACCAATTACCATAAATGGTCCGTCCAAATCAATTTCTACCGTCTTACGCTCGGAAGTAAGCACTCTTCGTCTTGGTGCTTCCACATGATGGATTCCCATTGGTTTTACTTTATCTGCCAATGCTTTGATATGTGCCGGGGTCGTTCCACAGCATCCACCAATAATCGAAACGCCTTCTTCGATTAATTTTGCACCAACTTCTGCGAATTCTTCCGGTGTGGTCTTGTATACCGTTACACCATCCTCTAATTCCGGTAATCCGGCATTTGGCTTTGCCAAAACAGGAACATAGGCATATTCTACAGTCTGGCGAATCGGCTCTAACATTTCCTCTGGTCCTGTGGAGCAGTTCATTCCCACTGCATCAGCACCCAGGCTCTGCAACGTAACTACCGCAGTTACCGGATCTGTTCCATACAAGCTTCTGCCATCCTCGTTATAAGTCATACTTGCCATAATCGGCAAATCACAGGTTTCACGGATTGCCAGCACAGCGGCTCTTGTTTCCTGCAGACTCATCATGGTCTCAATGATAAATAAGTCTACTCCCGCATCTGCCACAACTTTGACCTGTTCTTTATAAATATCTACCAGTTCTTCAAACTGCAATTCACCCATCGGATAAAGCTGCTGACCGGTCATGGTAATATCACCGGCTACCAGCGCTTTTCCGCCTGCTGCCTCTTTTGAAATGGCAACTAATTGCTGGTTCATCTCTACCAGCTTATCTGCCAGTCCATATTCTTCTAATTTAATGCGGTTTGCAGTAAAGGTCGGTGCCAAAAGAATCTGTGTTCCAGCCTCCACATAAGCCCGCTGCAAATCTATCATGATCTGTGGATGCTCTAAAATCCACTGCTCCGGGCAGACTCCTACCGGCATTCCTGCATTCTGAAGATTGCTTCCGGTTGCACCATCTAAGATAACCGGTCCATTTTTTACTAATTCCTTAAATTCCTCTCTTGTCATCTGCGTTCTTCCTCCTGTCGGATTGCCTCAATAATTCTCGCAATTAAGCCCGTCCGGTTAAATGGTGTCATAAAATAAAATCCGTCTGCAATATCATATAATTTTGCTGCGATTTCAACAGATAATTCAATTGCCACTTCTTCTGCCTCTTCTCTTGTCATATCTTCCCGATACCGGTTTACAATTTCATCGGAAACATGGATGCCCGGCATCTCATTTTTCACAAACATTGCATTCTTATAGCTTACCAGCGGCATAATACCGCACATGATTTTCGTGTCAATGTGTTCTTTGATATAAGTCAGTCTTTCCACATCTTCCTCGGTATATACCGGCTGTGTCAGGAAATAACCGCATCCTGCTTCCGCTTTACGCTTCATCCGTTCAATAATCGCATCCGGATTGGCACCATGATAATTCAGTGCACCACCATAATAAACCGGCTCCTGTGCAAAAACTTCTAAATTCATTTCCTTAACATACTGCATCAGTTTGATGGAATTGAAATCAAAAACAGAAGTCACTCTTTCGCGGTCTGCCCTTGAAACCGGGTCTCCGGTCACAATCAGGAAATGGCGGACATCATTCATATGCATGCCTAAAAGACCTGCACGCAACGCAATCACATTGCGGTCACGGCAGCTGATATGTGGCATTACTGCCACACCGGTCTTCTGCTGGATTTTCACTGCCAGCTGTCCGGCATCCATTCTCGCCCGTGCCATTGGGGAATCGGAAAGGGTAATCAGATCCACATTACATTTTCTTAAATCTTCTGCTCCTTTCATAACCTTGGATGCATCCTCGGAAAATGGCGGATCCAATTCTACAATATAAGCCTTCTCGCCACGGGAAAGCTTCTCTTCAAAAATAGACGGAGTTCTTGTAACCTCCTGCGTTACTACATTTTCAATTTTCTTTGCTGCCTTCGGCACATCCTGTAACTCGCCAGAAAGCAAAGCAATATATTCCGGTGTGGTTCCACAGCAGCCACCTAAAATATCTGTGCCAAGGGCTGCAATATCCTTCATTTTTTCTGCATAATAAGATGCATTATTGGAATAAATTGTCTTTCCTCGCAAAGTATATGGGTACCCTGCATTTGGAAGTGCTGATACGAATTTGTCACTGGAGAACTTCAGGTTCTTCATAAACTGATACATGTGGGTACTGTCCAGTTCACAGTTAAATCCATAGGCATCCACATTTTCCATCTCGGAAGCTTCTACTGCCACACGCTGCATGGAGAGACCTGAGCGGGTGTATCCACTCTTGTCAAACGCAAACTGCACCAGAATAAATGCGTCTGATTTTTCTTTGATATATGCCGTCACCGGCTCAATATAGGTAAAGTCACTCTGTGTCTCAAATACAAAACAGTCTGCGCCACAGGAAAGGAAGGTGTCACAAATTTCTTTGTACTCCTGTAACACATTGTCATAGTCCTGATGGTCAAGATCATAAATCGGTCCTAAATCTGCTCCGATAAATACCGGAATCTCTTTTCCATTTTCTGCCTGAAATGCGGTTACTGCTTCCTTTGCAATCTCATAGCCCGCCCGGACTGTCTCTTTTACTTCCTGCATATCTGCAAGAAACATGGTATTTGCTGCAAATGTATTGGTGCGGATCAGCCTTGCTCCCGCACGCAGATATTCTAAATGAATCTCCTTAATCTGCTCCGGATTCTTAAGATTCTCCTTTTCTGCAATCACGGTATCTTCGCTGTATTTTTCCTCATAATAAGTGCCCATGGCACCATCGGTTATCAGTCTTTGTTCTTTGATATATTCCTTTATATTCATAGTATACTCCAGTTTATCTTACATTTGAATTCCTACTAATTATATATGTAAGCTCCTTTTCCTGCAACTTAAAATTATAAATTTAATCCGGTGAGTTGCTTTTTTCATTTTCTGTGCTACACTGTTATTCATTGACAATGATATTTTCAAATACAAAGGAGTACACTTGATGAATTCAGTAAAGCTAATTGCCTTAGACATCGATGGCACCCTCTATAATAAAGACGGTGTCATTACCTCTTATAATAAAGAAATGATTCGAAAAGCCGTAGAAAACGGGATTACCGTTATTATCTCCACCGGCCGGCCTTATATCGGTCTTCCTGTGGATGAAATGAAGGAGCTTGGCATCCAATATGCCATTACTGCCAACGGTTCTGCGGTATACCGCGTCCCGGAAAAGGAACTGCTCTTAGATGAAAGCATGGATACCGATTTAAGTGTCCGGCTGTTACGCAAGCTCTATACGCAGTCTCTTCATATCGATGCCTTTATCAATGGTGACGGCTATACCCAGTTTTCCACCAGCGAGCTTACCAACCTATTAGATATTCCGGATTCCTTAAAAAAATATATCCAGACCACCCGGAAGACGATTACTGACTTAGCTGCTTATATCGAAGAACATAAACTTTGTGTTTCAAAACTGACTTTAAACTTTGCACCGGATGCAGATGGAAGCTATACCACAAGAGAAAAAACAAAAGAAATCTTAGACACCTTCCCGGAAGTCACTTATGTGTCCGGCGGTTTTCATAACTTAGAAGTTACCAGATGCGGCATTGCCAAATCCAAAGGACTTAAATTCCTCTGTGATTACCTCCACATTTCCATGGAAGATACCATGGCGGTAGGTGACAGCGAAAATGATCTCGATATCGTCAAAGCTGCCGGCATTGGCGTTGCCATGGGAAATGCGCAACAGCTCTTAAAAGATTCGGCTGATTTCATTTCCCTTTCTAATGAAGAAGATGGTGTTGCATACGCAATCGAGCGGTTCTGCTTTTAACAGAACCGCTCGTTGTATACGCTAGAACTTTGTACATACTTTATATTTATGTCGTAAAGTATTCATCGTATAGTCGTTATAATCTATTTTCTTATCCTTCTGAAGTCTTCCTAATACAATACCTGGATCACGATTTATTTTATTTGCAAATTTCTTAATAGCCTGTAAATCAAATTCACCCTGTCTTATAAATTCCTGATAATACCCTTTCGGAATCAGACTATCTTCTGCGAAACGATTCGCCGCTTCCTCCTGCTCACCACAATTTTTAATGTTTCATGTACTTACCATCTTCTACTAAAAAAAGACCTTGCAGAAAAGATTTCTCCTATCTACAAGGTCTTGCTCTTCTTTATTCCTATTTTTTATTTGAAGTATGCCACTCCACTTTCGAACAGCTTCATATCCTGCTCGCCGTAAATGTTGACTGCAACAGACTCTCCACGACGCTCTGCATGTGCCATCTTACCAAGGACACGTCCATCCGGACTGGTGATACCTTCGATTGCCATGTAAGAACCGTTTACGTTCCACTCTTCATCCATGGTTGGAACACCGGCTTCGTTTACATACTGGGTTGCCACCTGACCATTCTCAAAGAGCTTGTCTAACCACTCCTTCGGAGCAACGAAACGACCTTCTCCATGAGATGCCGGGTTACAGTATACGCCGCCAAGCTCAGCCTGTGCTAACCATGGGGACTTGTTGGTCACTACTTTGGTATATACCATCTTGGAAATATGACGTCCGATGGTATTGTAGGTCAGAGTCGGTGAATCCGGTCTCTGGTGTGTAATCTTGCCGTAAGGAACCAGACCTAATTTAATCAGTGCCTGGAATCCGTTACAGATACCAAGTGCAAGACCGTCACGCTCATTTAAAAGCTTGTTTACAGCTTCTTTCATCTTCTCATTACGGAATGCTGTTGCAAAGAATTTTGCTGAGCCTTCCGGTTCATCTCCTGCAGAGAATCCACCAGGGAACATGATAATCTGTGCTTCATCAATTGCTTTTACAAATACATCAACAGAATCACGGATGTCTTCTGCATTTAAGTTCTTAAATACCTTTACGGTTACATCTGCACCTGCATTTTCAAATGCTTTCGCACTGTCGTACTCGCAGTTGGTTCCCGGGAATACCGGAATAAATACATGTGGGCGGGCAACTTTGTGCTTGCAGACATAAATGTCTTTTGTATCGTAAAGTCCGCTCTTCACTTCTTCTGTTCCGGTGGTTGCTCTGGTTGGGAATACTTTCTCTAAAGTCTGTCCCCATGCTTTGATTGCTTCATCCATGGAAATGCTCATATCACCATAGATAAAGTTCTTGCTGTCATTTACTGCACCCACAACAGCTCCGTTTGCTGCAAGGCCTGCTGCTGCAAGGATTTCCTGTGCTTTTGCAACTTTATTTTCCGGAACTTCTGCTACGATATTTCCAAAGCCCGGTGCAAATAATGTTTCTTTTGTTACATCTGCATTTACAGTAACGCCAAGTTTATTACCAAATGCCATCTTGCTGACTGCTGCTGCAAGACCTTTTCCGTCTAATGCATAAGCTGCTACAATAACGCCTGTCTCAGTCATTTCATGAATTGCATCATAAAGCTTCATAACCTGTGCGTAATCCGGCATATCATAAGCATCTTTTTCGATGGTAAATAACATCAGCTTATCATTTTCTTTCTTAAGCTCCGGTGTGATAACATCTTTTTCTTTTGCTACATCAACTGCAAAGGATACCAGTGTTGGCGGTACATCAATTTCATTGAAAGAACCGGACATGGAGTCCTTTCCACCGATGGATGGAAGTCCGAAACCAATCTGCGCATTATAAGCACCAAGCAGTGCTGCAAATGGCTGGCTCCAACGACTTGGCTCCTCCGACATTCTGCGGAAGTATTCCTGGAATGTGAAACGAATCTTGTGGAAATCACCACCGGCTGTTACGATACGGGAAACAGACTCTAATACTGCATAAGCTGCTCCATGGTATGGGCTCCATGAAGATAAATATGGATCAAATCCGTAACTCATCATGGTTACTGTATCGCATTTTCCATTCATAACCGGAAGTTTTGCAACCATACTCTGTGTCTCGGTCAACTGATATTTTCCACCATATGGCATGTATACACTGCCTGCTCCGATGGAACCGTCAAACATTTCTACGAGACCCTTCTGGGAACATACGTTAAGGTCTTTTAATTCATTTAACCATGCTGCTTTCATATCGCCTGCTGCAACTGCTTCTTCTACAGCCTTTGTGCCGATTTTATTTAAATAATTCTCTTCTTTTACCGGAAGCTCTACCTTTACATCAGTCTCCTGATGTGCTCCGTTGGTGTCTAAGAATGCTCTGGAAAGATTTACAATTTCTTTTCCTCTCCAGGATAATACTAATCTTGGCTCTTCGGTTACAACGGCAACTTTCACAGCCTCTAAGTTTTCTTCTTTTGCATAATCTAAGAACTGCTGTGCATCTTCCGGTGCAACAACAACTGCCATACGCTCCTGAGACTCGGAAATAGCAAGTTCTGTTCCGTCCAGTCCAGCATATTTCTTAGGTACTTTATCCAAATCAACCTGTAATCCGTCTGCAAGCTCTCCGATTGCTACGGACACTCCACCGGCACCAAAGTCATTACATTTCTTAATAATGTGGGCAACTTCTTCTCTGCGGAAAAGTCTCTGAATCTTACGCTCGGTAGGTGGGTTACCTTTCTGAACCTCTGCTCCACAGGTATCAATGGATTCTGTATTGTGTGCTTTGGAGGAACCGGTTGCTCCACCACAGCCATCACGTCCGGTACGTCCGCCTAAGAGGATAATAATATCTCCCGGATCAGAAGTCAGTCTCTGAACGGCACGACGAGGTGCTGCTCCCATAACGGCTCCGATTTCCATTCTCTTAGCAACATAATCCGGATGATATACTTCTTTGACATATCCGGTAGCAAGTCCAATCTGGTTACCATAGGAACTGTATCCCTGTGCTGCGCCGCGAACCAGTTTCTTCTGAGGAAGCTTTCCTTCCATGGTATCTTTTACAGATACGGTAGGGTCAGCAGCTCCGGTTACACGCATTGCCTGATATACATAGGTACGTCCTGACAACGGGTCACGGATTGCTCCACCAAGACAGGTTGCAGCTCCACCAAACGGCTCGATTTCGGTTGGGTGGTTGTGGGTCTCATTTTTAAAGTTTACAAGCCATTCTTCTGTCTTGCCATCTACTTCAACAGGCACTACGATAGAGCAGGCATTAATCTCATCGGACTCTTCCTGATCCTGTAATTTTCCTTCTTTTTTCAGACGCTTCATTGCCATTAATGCAATGTCCATTAAGCAGACAAATTTGTCATCTCTTCCTGCATACATTTTCTTATGTGTATCAAGATAATCCTCATATGTCTTTTCCATTGGCTCTTTGTAGAAACCATCTTCAAATGCAACATTTTTCAGTTCGGTAGAAAATGTGGTATGACGGCAATGGTCTGACCAGTAGGTATCCAGCACACGAATCTCGGTCATGGATGGGTCTCTGTCTTCTTCTCCATGGAAATAGTTCTGAATATGTAAGAAATCCTTGAATGTCATAGCCAGTCCAAGGGAATCATAGAGTGCTTTTAATTCCTGCTCCGGCATATTCTTAAATCCGGTCATAATCTTAACATCTGCAGGCTCCGGGAACTCTGTTACCAAAGTCTCAGGCTTCTCCATGCCGGTCTCTCTGGAATCTACCGGGTTGATGCAGTGATGCTTGATTGCCTCTAACTGCTCAGCGTTGATATCTCCGTAAATAACATACGTTGTTGCGGTACGGATAACCGGCTCTTCATCCTCTTTTAAAAGCTTCACACACTGCTCTGCAGAATCTGCTCTCTGGTCGAACTGTCCCGGAAGGAATTCAACGGAAAATACTTTTCCATCACCCATTTCAAAATTCTCTTCATAGACATCATCTACCGGCGGCTCTGAAAATACAGTCTGAACTGCTCTTTTATATACATCATCGGAAATGTTTTCAATATCATAACGAATCAGGACACGTACCTTATCTACTGCGCTGATTCCAAGATAACTCTTAATCTCTGCATGTAACTCTTTGGCGCGTACTGCGTAAGCGTCTTTTTTCTCTACATACACTCTTCTTACCTTACTCATCTTCTACCTCCTGAATGTTTACTTTCTTATGCTCATTATAGCACGGCATTATGAATAAGAACAATTAATATATTTAATTTTATTTATAAGAGTTACTAATGTTGACACAGTTATAAGCGTCACTTATAATAAAGGAAAATATGCAAGATATGCATTCTGATATGATAAAGGAGCCATTATGGATATTAATTACGAATTATATAAAGTATTCTATCACGTTGCTACCTCCTTAAGCTTCTCGGAAGCCAGCAAGCAGCTTTACATTTCCCAGTCTGCAGTAAGCCAGTCCATCAAGACCTTAGAAAAGAAATTAGAGCAGCCGCTTTTTATCCGGAGCACCAAGAAAGTCCAGCTTACTCCGGCAGGACAGGTTCTGTTAAAACACATTGAACCTGCCATGAATCTCATCGCCCGCGGGGAAAACCAGCTCTTAGAGTCCAATACTCTTGGATTGGGTCAGCTTCATATTGCTGCCAGCGACACTATCTGCCGTTATTTTTTAGTACCTTATTTAAAAGAATTTCATAAAAAATTTCCCAGCGTTCCCATCAAGGTTACCAATGCAACCTCTCTTGGCTGCGTTGACCTCTTAGAGCAGGGAAAAGTCGATATTGCCGTTACCAACTGCCCGAATGTACGATTAAATCAATCCTACATCCGCAAAATGGTACTGGATTTTACGGATGTATTTATTGCGAATCCATCCTACTTTAATTTAAAACAACAGGAATTAAGTTTCCGGGATTTAACAAAATATCCTCTGCTGATGCTCGATAACAAGAGTACCACCAGCGAATTCATGCACAATCTCTTCCTTTCCCATCAGTTGGAGCTGATTCCGGAAATTGAACTGAGCAGTAATGACCTTCTGATTGACCTTGCCCGTATCGGTCTTGGTATCGCCTGCATTCCGGACTATTGCTTGAAACATGAATCTAAGGATTTGTTTATCTTAAAAACTTTAGAACCTCTTCCACGAAGACAGCTTGCCGTCTCCGTAAATCCGAATCTGCCGATTCTTACTTCCACAGAAGAATTCTTAAATCTGCTGCCGACATTATAAATGCTTTTCCTCCCAGAAGGTTGTCAGTTTCTCTTCCAGATTGGAAAGCTGGCACACGCTTCGCTGTTCCCACTCTCTTGGGAACAGCCGCTGATAATCATTCTGCAGAAAGCGTTCATCCAAAAGCTCGATAATTCCCACATCTTCTGCAGTCCGGATAACACGTCCCGCTGCCTGAAGTACCTTATTCATCCCTGGATACCGATAGGCATAGTCGAATCCCATGCCCTCTTTCTTATCATAATACTCTTTTAAAATTTCCCGCTCATTGCTAATCTGCGGCAGACCGGTTCCTACGATGATTGCGCCAATCAACTGCTCCCTCTTTAAGTCAATTCCTTCTCCAAAGATGCCGCCCATAACACAAAATGCCACCAGGGACTCTTCTTTTTCCTCCTGAAATGCTTCTAAGAAAGCTTCTCTTTCCTCTTCCCGCATGCCGGATTCCTGACAGATGCAGGTAATTGTTTCATCCATCCGCAGTTCAAATGCCTCATGCACTTTTTTCAGGAAAAGATAGGATGGGAAAAACACCATATAATTGCCCTTTTTCTTCTTTATTGTACGATAAATATAATCTGCAATCCTTCCGTATTCTTCCGGTGTTCTTCTGGTATATTTACTGCTGACATCATTTCCGATTAACAAAAGTCTCTTATCCCGGGAAAATGTTGTCTTTGCATAAACCGCATAATTATCCGTTTTATTTGTCAAAAGCTCCTTATAATACTGAATCGGCAGCAGCGTTGCCGAGAAAAAAATCGTAGCATTTCCCTTATCCAGACACTCCTGCAGATTAAAGGACGGATCCACGCAAAAAAGCTTTATGACAAATCTGCCCCCTTCATCATGCTGTCCGTAAATCACATAATGCTCATCCACACGCTCATAGATATTCAAGAAATTTCTCAATTCAAAATAAAAATCAAGAACCACATCCCGCCCCGGGAACTCCGGATTCTTCTGCATATATTCTTCGATTTTTGCTGCAAGACGCATACAGGAGAAAATGAGATTCGGAATGCTTTCGTAAATCTGATAAGTTTCGCATTCTCTCTTATATTCTAACATCAGCTTATTGCATTTGCTCAGTTCCTTCTCAATGGCAGAGCTTCTTGGCTTCATAATTTTCCGCACCGCAAGAATATCCTCTTTGACAAGGGCGGCACTATACATCTCCCGTCCACGTTCCACAAGATTGTGTGCCTCATCTACCAGAAAGATGTAATCACCCTTGATGCCATCTGCGAAAAAACGCTTTAGATACACATTCGGGTCAAAGACATAATTATAATCGCAGATAATATTATCCGCCCAGGTTGCCGTGTCCAGACACATTTCAAAAGGACAGACCTGATATTCTTTTGCATGTGCCAGCAAAACTTCTCTTGTCAGATTATTCTCCTTCTGCAATAAATCATAAACCGCATCATTTACCCGGTCAAAATGTCCCTTTGCATAAGGGCAGCTTACGGGATTACAGTCCACTTCCTCACAAGGGCATAATTTTTCTTTCGCTGTAATCTGCACACTCTTTGCCCGATAACCCTTTTCACATAAAATGCCAAGGGTCTCTTTTGCCACATTTGCGGTAACAGTCTTGGCAGTTAAGTAAAAAATCTTATCACCTAATCCTTCTCCCACCGCTTTGATTGCCGGATATAATGTAGAAATGGTCTTGCCTACTCCGGTGGGTGCCTGAATAAACAGATTCTTTTTTCTGGCTATCGTACGGTAAACCCCGGCAGCCAACTCTTTCTGTCCCTCCCGGTACGGAAACGGAAATGCCAGTTCTTTAATGGATGCCTGCCGTTTCTTCCGCCACTCATACTGAAAATCCGCCCATTTCTTATATTTTAAAATCAAATCTGAAAACCATTCCTGCAGCTGCTGCATGCTATATTCATAAGAAAAATATTTTAAATCTCCGGTATCGAGATTTCCATATGTCATCTGAACATTGATTTTCTGTAAATCATTCTGGATTCCATATATGTACGCATAGCACTTTGCCTGTGCCAGATGTACCTTTACGGGTTCTTCCAATAAGTCAAGGCTTAAATATACGCCTTTTATCTCATCAATGGTAACTGTTTCTTCTATTATAATGCCGTCTGCCCGTCCCCAGATTCCAAGCTCATAATTTTCTTCCTCAATGATAATATTTAAAGGAACCTCGGCATGGTAGGTGCTTCCCATCTTCTTTTGAATCTTCCGATGGAGTCTGCTGCCCGCCTGCATGGCTTCCATCGTATCAAGACTGGCTCTGCGGTTATCAATGTCTCCGGAACGCAAGATAAACTCCACCAGATTTCGTACCGATATTCTTATCTGCTCACGTTCCATTCCGCTGTCACCCCTTTTCATCCCATCTCATACTTATTTCTATTTATGCTATTCACTATTTTTTCTATTTATCAATTTTTGAAAAATCTCATTTTTCTAGCAGACTTTAAAGGAATTAAAACGTATTCTCATTTCATAATAACAAAAAAATACCAGATAGAAAAGACAATATCCAAATTGTCCGCTACCCGGTATTTCTTCTTACCTTATGAACCTGTATTTTCTGGCTGCCAGAAAACCTGTGCCATCATTTAAGCAGTTGCATACTTGCTTAATACATTCTCAAAGTTCATATCATGTCCGCCATACTTAACAGTAAGCTCTCGATTCAGATCAAGACTTAATACTCCAAGAAAAGACTTTGCGTCAATTATTACTCTATTGTATGAAATATCAATGTCAAAATCACATTTTCCTGCCTCACGTACAAAGTCTCTAACCTCTTCTGTGCCAGCTAATTTGATTTTCTTTTCATTCATTTTTTTCACCATCCTCAAAAAAATAACTGATTTACTTTTGATTCTTGAGCATTATGACACCATTTCTTTTTTTTGTCAATTTTCGCTTACCATCTTAGTATATGAATTTTATGAGCATTTTACACAATAAATTTTTCTGTTTTTCTCCATTTTGGTCTTACCAAAATTAGTTTGCCTGTCACATTTTGTCGTTTTTTATGGTACTTTAGTCACATTTACAAGTTTTTTTTTACTCAGTCAATATTTTTTATCGTTTTTCACAAATTTTTGTGTCAAAAAATAAGGGAATAAGCCTCGCATTCCTTCAAAAGTCTTCAAAAAAGCTCCAAATTCCATCATTATTCCTAAACTTCTTTCTACACATAACATTTACATAATACTTACTATTGCACTTTTTTCCGTACATTCAGCGTTTTTCCATATAAGTGGACATTTCGTGTATTATAACGTGATTGTATCACTCATTAATTTCGCCGATTTTAAATCATGCAAGTATCTTGACTCGCTTGCGCTCATTATATTACGTCTTTCGAAGATATCCAGATCCGCTTTTTCTTGAAATATACTATCTCTATAATAATAAGAAGAACGGACACTCCGATTACTGCCAGATAACCATATTTCCATTGAAATTCCGGCATTCCCGGAAAATTCATTCCATACCAGCCTGTAATTAGTGTCAATGGCAAAAAGAGCGTTGTTACAATGGTCAGAATACTCATAATCCGGTTCTGGTGAATATCAATCTGCGTCTGATACATTTCACGGATTTGCTGTAAATACTCGCGGATTGTCTCTACGTAATTATGCAGCCGTTCCACACGATTCATATAGCGTTCCCAGCCCTGTTCCTCCTCTACTAAAGACTCCCGGTTCATATACATCTGCATGAAATCTCCCATATTCATCAACTGTTCATAATATGCCCGGCTCTCTGAAAGCTGCTTCCGATAACGCATAATTACTTCATTAAAATGCTCCGGTATCCTCTTAATTACAACATCCTCTACCTTCTCCAAATTTTCCTCTATCTTTTGCAGATAAAGAATATCATTGTCAATTAATGCATTACAAATAAAGAGCAACACCATATGAAGTGTGCAGCCATCAAACATATCATTTTTGACCTTTGCCAATATTTCCTGTAATTCCTCATCTTCTTCTATTAAAAATAGTTTATTTTCAAAGAGATAAAAGCCAAAGGAAAACTCTTTTTCCTTTTTACTTCCCTGTTTTGGTACATGTATAATCCCCTGTACACATTCATGAAATGCCTCTACTTTGCTATAGCGGATAAAACGCATGCTGCTAATCAGATTCTTTCGATGCGGATAATTTCCTTCTAATTGCTGAAATTCTTCCATATTTAATAGTATTATCTGCGGTTCAGATTCCTTTTCTATATTTTTCCCATTATCCCTCGCTAAAGAAAGTTCTCCTGATGCCGCATGCAACCAATACCTGTTCATTTCTCTTACAGCTCCCTTCCTCACAATCCAGTTTTCATTCATCACATATTTTCTTCTATGTCAGTAGACTGCCCTTTATAAAACTTCTCTTTCATTACTTTCTCTTAGATTTTAACATTCTTTGTCTATTTTATACCACTTTTCTTTTTTATACAAAATTTACTGCTAATAGCTGTTTGTAAATTCATGCTAAGTCTGCCGGTAGCTTCTTACGAATACTTGACACAACTACGAGAAACACGCTTTGCGAGTTTCTCGCTACTCGCATAACAAAGAATGTGCCTTGGCACATTCTCGCGCCTGCGGCGGTCGCTTGCGACATC
>OOIG01001645.1_pt1 | contig 16272 bp, 10 predicted proteins | sample 1692091 | NCBI WGS metagenome assembly OOIG01 (sample SAMN06348188, study PRJEB24527) | human gut metagenome | biome: human gut; feature: ankylosing spondylitis patient; material: feces | host: Homo sapiens | place: China | collected 2015-10 | reverse complement strand
CTATCGACCTGCTGTTCCGACCCGAGAGGCTGTTGGAGCGCTACGAACGCGACAGAGACAGGAGGGAGATGCCTTGTCACATTCTCAAACACTAATGCAATGAAGATGGAGATATTGGAGAAAATCAATTTTCGGCAGACGAGGTACATGCTTCCGGCCATACTCTATATTCCGCTGCCGGGAGGACCGTATTTCATTTTCGACCTGTTTCATACCGAAACGGCGGAGATACCGGACAAGATGCTCCAGACGACGGAATTCCTGAATCCGGAACTGCCGGAAGCGCAGATCGGGGACGACGGCATAGGCAGCAAATACGAGAATATGGTCAAGTCGTGGGGCGAAATACGGGATTACTCCTCTGTGGACAACATCGAGAGGGACAAGCCGGACGGCAACGAGGAGGAGTATGAATCGCAATACATGCAAGACGACATCGTCCGGTTCTACGGCACGGACGGGATGGAGGGACTGTACGTGCCCAACAGCCAGTTTCGGGAGACGAGCAAGGATGTAGCGAGCGGCGCCATGTCAGGCAATATGAACCTGAGCACCTGCGGCTACGGCAGCGACAGCCTCGCCCAATGGGAAATACAGGCGATGCCGAATGCCTGCCAGAAGACGAGCGACGCCATCAGCAAGGCTATCAAGAAAAACAAGGTGAAGCTGAAATACGGGACATTCGTATATCTGGTAAACAGCAATCAGAAACGACAGCAAAGGCTATGATCGAGACGGACAGAATATATCACATGGACTGCCTGGAGGGAATGAGCCTGATGGCAGACGGCAGCGTCGATGCGATAATTACCGACCTGCCCTATGGGGTGCTGAACCGCAAAAACAAGGCAGCCGAATGGGACAGACGGATTCCGTTCGCCCCCTTGTGGGAGCAATACAGGAGAATCACGAAGCCGGACAGCCCCATCATCCTGTTCGCACAAGGGATGTTCACCGCAGAACTGATCCGCTCGCAACCCGACTTGTGGAAATACAACCTCGTGTGGATGAAAGACCGTGTAAGCGGGCACTTGAACGCCAACCGTATGCCGCTGCGTCAGCATGAGGACATCGTAGTGTTCTATAAGAAGTTGCCGGTCTATCACCCGCAGATGAGTTATAAACCGGGACAGAAAAATCATCCCCGAGGCATGTTCAAAAGGACGACCAACCACTGTTATGGCGCAATGAAGCCTACACGGTCTCATATCTCCGACTGGAAATATCCGACTTCCATAGTCTGCATTCCAAGGGAGTTCAAAACGGGATGTTTCTATCATCCCACACAAAAGCCGGTCAAGCTGATCGAATATCTGATAAAGACTTATACCGATGAAGGAGACACCGTATTGGATAACTGTATCGGTTCGGGAACGACCGCCGTGGCGGCTATTCGCACGGGACGACATTACATCGGTTTCGAGATCGACCGGACCTATTGCGAGATTGCCGAGAGGCGGATTCGGGAAGAGATAAAAAATGGGAACCAAACGAAATGAAGGAAAAAGAAATAAACGAACCCAATAGCACAGACATGAACAGGAAAGGAATAGTAACGGCATTTCTTCTGGCGGCGGGACTGCTGGCCGGGCGCGAGGCGCAGGCGCAGCGCACCTACGAAGAGATGGAACAACTGACGGTAAACGAACGGGTGACGATGGTCGTCACGGTCTCGGAGCCCGTGCGTCCGGCGGACATTTCCACGGACAAGGAGAGCCTGCCGAGGGAACGGAAGGCATACAACAACTCTGCGGTCTCGATGTCCACCGCCGAAATGACGCGCTACGCCCGACGTATCGGGAACTCGCCCGCGAAGATCCGCAACGTGGTCGTCGTGAAGAAAGCGACTTTTCCCAACGACAAGATACCGACTATCGAGATGACGGAACGACGGAGCTGCAGCCGCAACATCAGCCTGAACATCGACTACGAAGACGTGCTGTCGGCCGATTCGTTCAACGCTAATTCACCGGAGGAGGAATGACGATGGAACAAGAACAAGATCAGGAACAGACGCAGGCTGCGTTGTACGTCGCCGTGGATGACGGCAACAAGATCGTAGCTATGGAGCGATCCCGTCGCGGCGACGAAGGATTCCGCGCCCTGCTCGACGAATTTACGGACTACGCCGCCAATCGCGGGGAGATTCCCTCGGTGCTGTTTTTCGACATACGCACGACCGATGCCGCGCTGCTGCCCCGCATCGAAGCGGCGGAGCACAGCTACCTGCTGGATCCCTCCACGGCCACCGAGAAGCTGGACATCCGTCACGCCGTAACGCTGAAAGACCTTCTCTACTGTTGCAAGTACGGCCTCGACCCTCTCGCGGAGGGCAACTGCAGCAACATGCTCTCGACAAAGGCCGACTATCGGCAGTTCCGCAACGAGGGGCTGCCACCGGTCGCCCGTGAGGACCTGCGGCGCTGCCGTGCCGTGGAGACCGAGCGGGGTACGGTGCTCTTCACGCAGGAACCGGACGGTCGGGAGGCCTGCGAACGCTACATGCAGCATCACGCCGATTGTTTCTTCGACCCCGATCTGGGGGTTGAAACCCTGCGCGTGTACGAGGTGGAGGTCGATCCCGACGGCTTCTGGGACAAGGTGAATCCGCAGGTGCTTCCCACGGCAGGCGGTATGATGTGGGTGCCGGAGCATCCTTTCGTCGATGCCGAGGTTCTGCGTCGCGGATATTGCCTCAAAGAGTACGACATGCGGGCTACGGCCGACAACTTCTGGGCCTTCGCAGATCCGCAGCACGGGGAGAATCTGTATGTCTCCAACGGCATACGCGATCTTACGGGGTTGCAGATCATCATGCAGCGCGGCTACGGGTATCTTATGCAGAATGCCGAAAGGTATTGGAACAGGGAGTTCGTCTTCCGCAGCGGATTCGACAACATCGAACGCAAGTACGCCTCCGACCTCTCGGACGAGGGGCGGGCGGCCAAGCGCGAGGAGCAGTACAATCTGGCCGCCTACATCCTCGACCGGAAGTTCCCGATACGACGTCGGCCTTCGTCCGAGATACCTCCCATGCAGGCCGAAGGAATCCGCACCTTCCGGAATTTCGACGCCATAAATCTGCTCTTCCGCCCCGACAAGCTGCTCGAAGCATATCAGAGGCGGCGCGACGAGCCGGTACGAGGCGCGGAATTTCATCTGAAACGACATTGAAAACCTATGACACGACCTCAGAAAGACGGATTCGAGTTCTATTTTGCGCTCGACACCCACTGCAAAGTACGGGACTACGCCATTCGAAACGATACGGGCGAAGGGTTCGAGCAGTTTATCCAACGCAATGTCGAAGGACAGCGCTCGGGAGGAAACTATCCCGACTACTGGCTCTTTCAATACACGATTCCGGACGACGTGCTCCTCCGGATCCGCCAGCAGGAGCGGCTCATCGGCCCCGATTTCCTGCAAAACAGCCTGCCGATCCTGCTCGAAGAGGGTGTGGCGCCGCAGCGCATCGTGCGCCTGCGCGATGCCGCCTTTTGCTGGCAGATGAATATTCCCTACCTCTCGCCCGAGGCGGAGTTGGAACGGCTCCGGCACCACGACGGCTACGAGCGTGCGATGTTCTGCTTCGGTGAAGGGATGAAACCGCTGTCAAGATTCGACACCCTGACTACCGTAGAGACTCGGCAGGGATTGTTACTATTCACCGAAACGCCCCTCGGAGCACAACGTTTCATAGAGATGTGGGACTACTATCTGCTGCACTTCTTCCACCCTCAATTACAGGATACGCAGTTGCGGATGTATCGGCTCCCGCAGTTCGATACCGGCTGGCAGAAGTACGCCGATCTGTTCCGGCTCGACCGTGACGATAAAGACAAGGGACGATATGCCTTCGACGAGATTCCGCCCGAAACATTCGCCCCGAAAGCATTGCTAGCGTACGGCATACGGACCGACACGTTCGATCTGGCGCCGACGGTGCGGAATTATGAGAAGCTGATCGACGACGTTCCGCACACCCCGCATTACAGCAGCTACAGTTTCGACATCGCCGTTTTACAGACGATGCAGCAGAACGGAATGGGCGGAGGAATGAAGTACGGGATTATGAACGGTCTTTTCCCGAGTGCCGAAGCATTCGAGACGCTGGCACGCGAATACGGAACATCAGCGGAAAGTTCGGCGGCGCAGCGGAAGTTGCAGGAACGAACCCGGCAGTTGGCCGCTGAGATACTGAAAAAGAACTATCCCTTAAGACGGGGCATGCAACCGCATCGGAACAAGTACGACGACATCTCGGACCTGCATGTTCCCTCCGTGCCGTCGAATCGGATACACGGTGTAAAACGGCGGTAAGAGATCAGCGGTTTCGCTTCGTCCGATAAATTCGAAAATACCCGAAAAGCCGAGTAGAGGTTTTTCGGGTGTTTTTATTGATTCAGAAAATCGATATTACGAGAAATAATATAGCGCACCACACATAATCGTGTCCATATCCTTATTCTGTTTTTACAGACGATTTCGATAAAGAGATAATTTTTCCGCTTCGGGATACGCCTTCGATAGAGATGTCATAATCGGCGGGAGTATCGGAGGTATAAAACTCGACAGTAGCCTGCCCCAGGTCGTCGAGTTTGACGACAGGATTCCAGTAAAGCGTCGTGCGATAGTCGGGCGTGTTGGTTCTACGTTTCTCTTCGGTGTCGTATGTCGGAGCGTAGAACTCCGCAGGGGTTTGATAACCCAAAGGCGTCACTACGCTTACGTCCGGCGACGGTGCAGCGGCATACGCTTCGGCCAGCGCTTTTCCTTTCTTCATGGTAATGGCGATGATGCCGCCTTTGAGGTTCGTTCCCCAATAGGTCGTCTGGTTACGGTCGATCAGGTCGATACGTGCCACCTGTTCGATCGGATAATACAAACAATCGGGGACATTATCCAAATTATCTTGATAATCGACTTGTCGTTTAGCTTTTGCAAGTTCTCTTTCCAAATTAGTACTTGAATAATCTCTTCCTGTCATATCTACCCAACTATTGACAGTTGGAATTGGCTGGTAGTGTATTGTTCGTTTATCGTTCTTATCCATTCTTCCTGAACCCCAATTCGTACTTTCTCCGACAACATCTTCTGTTTTATTTAACATACCGACCGTTTCCTCTAACCGACCGTCGACCATAAAGGCCGGTTTGTGGCCACGGTATAGTACCCTTCGTCCCATGACCTGCATTCCGGGCATCTTCTCGATGAAGTCGAGGATCGTCCCGGCGCTGACCTCCTTGATCTGCTCGGCGTTCCACGACCGTGCGGCCAGACGGTGTTCCGGCGCGTTTTCGTCGATGCCGTCGTCCCAGGGTTTGGCCGTCACGACCACGGTGTCGATGACGATATTCCGCATGTCCGCCGTGCCGCGCTGCTCGATATACCTCCGCGCCTGCGCCACGTAGGTCGGATCGGGCTGCCGCAGGCGCGGCAGCGTGCGGTACTCGGGAAACGAATCGGGAGTGATGAGAATCCGCGCGTCGGTGATCGTCCGCCCTCGGACGGTGGGCCGCAGCACGAAGGTCGTGCTGTCGGGGAAGTCGAAGCCGTTGAGTGCGAACGACCCGTCCTCGGCGATGGGAGCCGAGGTGGCGTAGCCGCTCCGGGGTACCAGCAGCCGCATCGTGTAGCGGTCGAGCTTCTTCTTTTTGGAGAACATGGCCGTGCGCTCGATGCGTCCCGCGATCTCCTGTCCCGCCTCCAACGGGTAGTAGGGCTCCTCGTATTCGTTGCGCAGGAGCTTCGGCACGTCGTACCTGCGCCAGCCCTGCGTAAGCAGCAGTTCGTCAAGCCCCTCGTCGCCCTGCGCGTTGTCGGGCGCGAAGTACCAGTCGGGATCTTCGATCACTCCGCGCAGCTCGGAGGAGAGCATCAGCGTGGAGTAGATGCCTGCCGCCGCTACGGGAGCCGCCGCCTTGCGGTCGGTGACGGCGACGGCGAAGTCGCCCTGTGCGGGTCGGCGTTTGGTGTCGCGCACCTCGAAATGCAGCGTTACCTTCGAACGCTGCCGCAGCGTGCCCTCCTGCCGCATCGTCACCTCGGCCTCGTCGTCGCGGCGGTTGAAGACCAGCCGCTCGGAGTAGGCTTCGCCCGTAGGGCTGAGCAGTAGGATCTGGTAGAGGCCGCCCGGCAGTTCATCGCGCAGGAAGGTGAGCGAGGCGTGCTGCGGGTTCCACTCCTTGTAGTAGCATTGCGTGCCGCAGCGGTGGACGAGGAGCTTCAATCCCTGCGGCCGCCACTTTTTAGCCGAACGGACGGATACGACGAAGGAGGTGTCGTTGGGCTCGACGCGCAGGACGAAGGTGAGGTCGTTGGCTTCGGGCAGGTCGAAGCGCCGCGCCTTGCCGCCCGATGTCTGGACGCATTCGGCCGTGTAGCGCCGGCCGGGCCGCGGCGTGAACTCGAACGACCCCATGCCGGCGTGGCGCGAGGCGAAACGCGCGACGGTGCGGCCACGGTCGTCGCGCACGGTTCCCGTCACCTGCCGCGAAAGTCCGTCCCTGCCCAGTGCCTTGAACCCCACGCGGCAGGGCTGTCCGTCGATGAGGTAGCCGCCTTCGGGGAAGAAGGCCACGTCGAAGGGGCCCGCCGCCGTGCGGCGCCGTCGTTTTTCGGGTTGTCGGTAGGGATTGACCGAAAGGGGTTTCGAAAAGAGATAGTCGCCGCCGAGGTTGCGCATGTAGAGCGTGTAGGCGCACAGCACGTATTCGTCCTGCGCGAGCGTCGCGGGCAGGGGCAGGTAGCCGGCATAGACGCCGCCGCGTTGCAGAATCTTGATGCGGCGCACGAGCAGGTTGTCCGTCGTGCGAAGCTCCACGTAGACGTAGCGGCTCGCCGTGAGCGGTTCGAGCGTCGCGGCGTCGACGCAGTGCGCACGCAGCCACACCGTGTCGCCCGCGATATAGGCGTCGCGGTCGGTCGTCACGTGGATCTTCTCCTGCGGAAAATTACGGATTTGCTCCAAAAACGGGTTCTTCTGCGCGTGCAACAATACCAATGGCCATGTGACGACATAAAGGTATAATATAACAAAGGACAATTTACATCGATTCATCACACAAATTCTTTCTCACAAAGGTAAAGTTATAAAAAAAACAATAAAATATTTGCATCGTTTGTTGAAATTTTATATCTTCGAATACCAACTAATAAAACTGCTTTATTATGAAAACACTAAAACTTAAAAAAGACGTGGTGTCCCGTCTTGACAGAGAGCAGAGTGCAATGGTTAAAGGTGGTGCAGATACTACAGTTATCCAGCAAACAAAAGTTTGTGCCTTAACGAAACAATGTGAAACGGCTCGTTGTGTTTCGGCTACGGGGTGTGAATCGGATAATGTTACAGCCTGTGTAGAAGTAAGCAAAAATGGCTGTATGATTTCACAAGGAGGAAGTTGTATTCAATCCGAATGTGTGTGTTTGGAAACTGTGAACGCAACATGTGATTGCGAATAGGAATTAAGTAAATTTTAGAAAGCCCCTTTCGTTAATACGAAGGGGGCTTTCTATTATAAGTTATGCACCGATAAAAGATATTTTGCGTCAGCTTTATTTAGATGGTAATAAATTGATAAATTTAATGAATTTTTCTTATTTATCGTGTGTTTTTGAAAATAATAAACGCCGAATAAAATTATTCTTAGAATCAGTTGTCAATATATTATTCTGGCTGTATCTTGTAAAAAGATAAAAGAAAACAGAATTACTAACAGAACAATCGCCTAAATAATGAAACCGACGTTTACACCTTTCCCCGACTTTGTTTTCAGGACGCCGTTATTCCCGCTGGATGCTCCGGCAGAAGATACGACCTTGAGTCCTGAATTTCGGGAAGCACTCTATTTAGCCTCGCCGGAGCTGTATGAAGGTTGTGTATCGAAAGACCGAAAAAAGCAGACTAAATTCGAGCGTTCCGTTCTGAAATACCGGCACCGGGCGATGACACGATGTACTCCGTTCGGTTTATTCGCAGGATGCAGCACGGGAAAGATTGCGGACAGTACATCGATCGAATTACCGGCTACGACGGACAACAAACGCCGCACCCGGTTGGACATGCAATATCTGTGTGCTCTGATTCAGGAGATCGAGCGTGACCCCAACGTGCGGGAGCAACTCGTATATTACCCGAATGACAGCCTTTATGAAATCGGCGGAAAATATCGCTATGTCGAATATCGCTATAAGAAATCACAGCGCCAGCATACGGTTGCTTCGTTGGAAATCGACGAAGCGCTGGCCACGCTCCTGAACACGGCGGCAGACGGAGCAACAATCGAACAACTGGTGCAAGCACTCGTCGATGACGAGATAACCACGGAACAAGCGCATGAATATGTCATCGAGACTATCGCCTCGCAAGTGCTGAAAAGCGAACTCGATCCATGTGTCGTCGGTGAAGACGTACTCGATACGCTTATCGATAAACTCTCCCGCCTGCAAAATGTTCCGATCCTGCAACCGCTCCGACAAATCCAGGAGCTTCTGAACCGAATCGACGCACAACCGGTAGGTACGACACTGCCGTTATATGATGAAATTTTATCGATCGTAAAAAATATCGGCGTAGGCTACGAGCCGAAATATCTGTTTCAGACGGATATGTTCAAACCGGTGCATCGAGCACAGGTGGATGAGAAAACTGTCTCCCGAATCGTTCGTTTAATCGACTTTCTGGCGAAGATTACACCACCGAACGAACATCCCACGCTGCAAAATTTTATTCAGGCATTCCAAAGCCGGTACGAAGAGGCCGAAGTTCCGTTGGCTGTGGCATTGGACGGGGAGTTGGGATTGGGTTATCCGGTTTCATCGGGTAGCGGCGACGTCAATCCTCTGATTAACGATTTAGTATTTCCCGGTCGTTATTCAAATGCTGTAACTGTTACCCAAACTCCCGCCGACCGCATTCTGTTCGAAAAATATATCGAAAATGCCCGCAAAGGAGGCCACGTCGTATTGCTGGAGGACAAGGATTTCGAGAAACTGGACTACAAACATCAGTTTCCCGATACGATTGCCGTTATGTGCAGCCTGCTCGATAACGATCTAATCAACATAAAATCGATCGGCGGAGTATGTGCGGCCAACCTTTTGGGGCGCTTCTGCCATATCGACGAGAGTATTATGGCTTTGGTCAAAGAGATCGCCGATTTCGAGCAGCGGCAAACTCCGGACGTTATCTTCGCCGAAATATCGCATCTTCCCGAATCACGCATCGGAAATATCGCCTCGCGCCCGGTATTTAGGGAACATACGCTGCATTATCTGTCGAATTGCGAACACGATGGAACGGATATTCCCATATCGGACTTGATGCTTTCCATTCGGCAGGGGCGTCTGTTTCTCCGTTCCAAAAAATACGACAAAGAGGTCGTTCCCCGCTTAACGTGTGCCCATAACTATTCGATGAGTCCTATTCCGATTTACCGTTTCCTCTGCGATCTTCAACACCAACGGATAACCGGCGGATTGAGTTGCGGTTGGTCGGGACTTTTAGCCGCTTATGATTATCTTCCTCGGATTCAATACAAGGACATTATTCTTTCGAGAGAACTGTGGAGAATCAAACAAGAAGAGGTCGAAGGGATGGATAAATTATCCGATTCGGAACTTTCCGTCCGCTTCAGGGAATTTTTACAGAAACGACAAATGCCGACGGAAGTCGTCATTCCCGACAGCGACAACGAACTCTATTTGAATTTGGAAGATACACAATGCCAACGACTGCTTCTGGAAGAGATCGCCAAACGCAAACAGATCGTATTGGAGGAATTTCTGTTTCGTAACGACTCCGGTATTGTCCGTCGGGGAAAAGACCGATTTACGAACGAGGTGATTTTCGCCTTTCATAAAAACGAGCAACATGATACAGAGAAAGTTCATACCCGGTAGCCAATGGCTATACTTCAAAATATACACGGGCGTCAAAACGGCTGATGAGGTTTTGGCGCATACCATACGGCCATTCCTTCGGGAACTGTACGCAGAGCGATGGATCGACGGCAGCTTCTTTATTCGTTATAACGACCCGGATTTTCATATCCGTCTGCGGCTCCACATCGACCGATTCGAGAACTATGCCCCTATCTTCCGACGTTTCGAAGCGTTGTTTCAGCCTTTGGTGGAAAACGGGGCTGTTATAAGGGTTTTATGCGATACTTACGTCCGTGAAATCGAACGATACGGGGCAAATACTATGGAGCCGGTCGAACGATTGTTCGGAATAGACAGCGGTGCGATTCTGGAATTGCTCGAAAAGATTGAGGAATTACCTACGGACACGCGGGAAACGACCCGCTGGCAGTTGGCACTGGCATTACTGGATGATACGATGACCGCCTTCGGAAAAACACCGGACGAGAAAAAAACACTGTTTTCCCGGATGGCCGAGAATTTCAAGAAAGAGTTCGGATTCACCTCGCATTCGTTCACGAAACAGATCAATGATAAGTACCGCCGTTATCGAGCGGACATCGAAAAAGCGTTGTCCGACCGCGAGATGTTTACGGATTACGATGCCATATTACAACCTCGTAAGTCGGAAATCGGAAAAGTCGCAGCGGAAATTTCCCGAATCCAATCCTCCGGGCTGGCGGTACCTACGATCGACGAGTTGCTGGGCAGCATTTCGCACATGACAATGAACCGTTGGTTCCGTACCAATAACCGGCAGTTCGAATTGGTTATTTATGACTTTTTAACCAAGTATTTCGAGTCGGCGATCGCACGGACAAAGCGGCTTGTGGAAAAACAATGAAAGTATTCATTCCTATTCGGTAAAAATGAAAACGAGAATCGAACATAAAATCCATGCAATAGCCGATGTGCTGTTTCGGGATATGAAAGACGGTAAGCTCGACAACGAAGGCGTCGGGTTGCTGGCCGGACAGACCGGCATTATTATCTTCTGCAAACACTATCTGCAAGTGTTTCCCAATTCGGAGAAAGAGGAAATTTTAGAAGGCTTCCTCGAAACGTATTTCGACAAATTAACCTCCGAAATAGGATTATTTACATACTGCGGCGGACTTACCGGCGCTTTGGAGGGTTTGAAATACCTGAACCGCGAGCGGTTGTTGGAGATCGACTATTCCGATGTGGAGAAAAACTATCGGGAATTGCTGCAAACATTCGCGATAAACAGTATTCTAAACGGGAATTACGACTACCTGCATGGCGGACTGGGCATCGTCAAATATTATTGCGACGACGCAGAGTTTGTAAACCGGGCATTGGAGGCATTGGAGCAAACCGCTGAAAAAGGAGATAGAATCTACAAATGGAAATCTTCGCTGGGACTGGACAGAGGCGTCGGATACAATATCTGCCTGTCACACGGGATGTCGAGTATCGTATCCGTATTGAGCTTGTTGGAAAGCGAAGGGATCGATCGGGAAAGACGAGACCGAATCATCAGGAATACTTGTAATTATATTCTATCCCAGGAGATAGATCATGTTAAATATGGCGCTTTCTTTCCGAATCAATCTTTGGAGAATAATCCTGGTGACGATAATTATTATAGTCGCCTGGCTTGGTGCTATGGCGATCTGGGTGTAGCGACATCATTGTGGCAGGCGGGAAAAGCGTTGCATAACCGGGAATGGCAGGAAAAAGCGTTGGAGGTGCTGCGGTTTTCGACTTCGCGTAGGGATATCCGCAGTGCCGGTGTTATCGATGCCGGTTTATGTCACGGAGCAGCCAGTGTATGTATGATGTTCCATTATGCGTACCGACAAACCGGAGAAAATCTGTTCGAGGAAGTCCGCGATTATTGGTTCGATGTGACGTTAAATATGGGCAGTAGAAAAGAAGGATTGGCTGGATATAGCGCATGGGGAGGAAATGAAAAGGGATGGGTTAAAGAATACGATCTTTTGGAAGGAATAGCCGGAATCGGATTACTATTATTATCTTTATATATACCTGCTCCTCAAAATACCAAATGGATGAATTTCTTTTTGTTATAGGCCTTGAATTATGAAAATAAGAATTATTAGTTTACTATTTAGTTTACTCTGTGCGACAACATGGGGGCAACAGCAGGGGGATAGGGGTATTTTATGGGCCGACACTCTTTCGACTGCAGCAAATATCGCTCGGAATGCTGTGGCTATGCAAGACGACGAACAATGGGATTTTATCGAAGAGATTGTTAAAGAAAAGTCCATTATTGTTCTGGGGGAGCAAATGCATTTCGACATAACCTCTACCACCGCACGAATCGGTCTACTGCGTAAGTTGCATGAATGCGGTTTTACAACATTAGTATTTGAGATGGCGCCGATGCTTTCCGGCTATGCTTTCGGCCGGTTGCCGTCTGGAATTCGAATCACGACAGAGGAATTGCTATATTATAGTCCTTGGCTTATGGACCGAGAATCTATCGCTCCAATTCTGCAAATGCTCGATAGTGGATATTTCAAATTTTTCGGCATGGATTGCGATATTGTTTTTTCGGACTTTCTCGTTGCAAAGAAAATTTTAGATGGCTATCCTCAAACGGACGATTTAACAATCCCCTGGTTTCAACTACATCGACTTTGGGCGCAGTTGCAAAGTCATTCGCACGACCCTGAATCGATTACGTCCGGAGAACTATTCGAATATATTTCCATATTGAACCAAATTAGAAATCGAGTCGATTGCTTGATAGACCAATATGGAATGACAACCGATTTTAGTGCAATAAAACAATGGCTGAGAAATATGGATCGTAATTTTTTCGATTTTTCATCTCGGCTTAAATATCGAGTATTCGGCGGTCTTCTCGGTTCTATGCGAGTACAGATACGAGACAACGCGATGGCTGAAAATGTATTATGGTACAGAAAGCACTTCCCCGATGAAAAGTTGATTATCTGGTGTGCGAATCTGCATGCCGTAAAAGATGCATCTCAAATAATGGATTGCGAATTAAATGATTACTATCACAATCTATTGACCGAAAATCTTTATCACGAGCTGGGTAATGAGGTGTATTCTATTGCTATAACTTCATTGAATCGTTCTGATTTACAGCAACCCGGCGAGTTAGAGCGACAAATTGCACATTTTACAAGGGATGCACCTTATGCATTCATAAATTGTGAAAGATTGAGGTGGCTTGACGGATATAGAACAGCAGTTTTTGAATTTCCCGAGGTAGGTAAACGTAAAAACGGCCATTGGCTCAACATCTTCGACGGGATATATTATATCCGCGACATCGAATGTATGCAATTGAATAACAAGACAGAGGAACCTGAAAATCTGCAAACAGAGTAAGGAAAATTAAAAAAGTCATGAGTTATGAAAAAGTTGCAGTTGAAAAAAGAAATTGTCCAGGATTTGGATATGCTGAAGATTCGTGGCGGTGACGACACTACAACCCGAACTATTACTGGAGATTCCGGTGGAACGAATTGTGGTTCATGTAGACATCCTTGTCCTACACGAGACCGCCTTTGTCCTACACAGAAAGACTCGTGTGCAGGTAATAACTGTGATACATTGACCGATCCGATAACGGAAAATTCCATTTCGGGAAAATCTCAATGTAACAATATTTGCTATATATCTGATCGGTGCTGAATACAGGTCGTAACTATAAATCTTGAGAACACATAGTAATAGTTACGAAGTAATCTAAAATATGATTCATTATGGGCAGCGTGATAGTTTATCTATTGCGCTGTTCTAATTTTCGTAGTCATATCGAGATTATTAGACATTTTATTTGCAATAATTATTTGATATGCAAATATTTGCATGTACATAGTCGCAATTTCGATAGAGAATGATAAATTTTTCAATGCTGCTGATGGAATTTGTTGGCTAACGGGCTAATCAATTATCTTTAATGGGAGGTTACTCGCACGTTCATTAGTAACTATCGAGAAGAAATACTCCGATGGGAGACAGAAACATCAAAAACAATATATAGTATTACTATCAACATAACCCCGAGAATAGATAAATGATTTTCTTTTTTAGCAAACGGACTACAGCCAACAGCTCGTACTTTCGAAAAAAAATTATATATTTGTAAATAAATGAGTTGCTTATGGAAATGCAACACCCCGATCAATAAGTTCACATAGTAGTTAATTTACGTCACTACATTTCAATAGTCAGATAAAAGATTGTTCCTAAGATAAATCAAATCTTAAAAGAGACATTATGAGTTTTCCCCACTATACCCAGCTCGATTCGATGGACTGCGGCCCGACGTGCCTGCGAATCATCGCTGCATTTTACGGTCGGCACTACTCACTGCAAAATCTGCGTGATCGCTGCCATATCACGCGGGAGGGCGTTTCGCTGTTGGGTATCAGCGATGCGGCTGAAAGTATCGGTTTGAGGTCGGTCGGTGTAAAACTCACATGGCAACAGCTTCGCGACGAAGCCAATTTTCCCTGCATCGTACATTGGAACCAGCGGCATTTCGTGGTGGTCTATAAAATCGAGAAGAAACGCGGGCAGTGGTGGGTCTATGTTTCCGATCCGGCCGTAGGATTACTCAAATATAGCGAACGACAATTTCTCAAATCGTGGTTGCAGACTGGGGCCGAAGATTCTGTTTTGCAAGGCGACCTTTCCGGCGATTCCTCGGCCAAAGGCATTGCCCTACTGTTGGAGCCGAAACCGGAGTTCTATGCCGAGAAAGGTGATGAGGACAAACGGCTGAATTTCGCCTCGATGCTGCGCTATCTGCGGCCTTACAAATCCTACCTGTTCCAACTCGGCCTTGCGATGCTGATTGCTGCCGTACTCGGCCTGATTCTTCCGTTCCTGACCCAATCGGTCGTCGATACGGGTATCGGGAACAGCAACCTTTCGTTCGTGGTCATGATTCTCATCGCACAGGTGGTGCTGACGCTCGGACAGATGGCCAACAACCTCATCCGCTCGTGGCTGATGCTCCACATGACCACACGCATCAGTATCTCGCTCATTTCGGACTTTCTGGCCAAACTCATGCGCCTGCCCATCGCGTTTTTCGATTCGAAGATGGTCGGCGACATCATGCAGCGCATCGGGGATTACAACCGGATCCAGACATTCCTGACCGGCTCGCTGCTGAGTATCGTGATGGCTGCCGTGTCGCTCGTCATATACAGCGTCGTGATGGCCGGGTACGACCTCGGCATCCTCGGCGTATTCTTGCTGGGTAGTGCATTCTATATCGGCTGGATATTGATATTCCTCAAACGCCGCCGCAAACTGGACTACATGCGCTTTCAGGAGTCGGCCAACAACCAGAGCAATATCGTCCAGCTTATCAACGGCATGCAGGACATCAAGCTGAATAACTGCGAGAAGCAGAAACGCTGGGAATGGGAAAATATACAAGCTTCTCTGTTCCGCATTAATATGAGTTCACTCAACTTGGGGCAGTGGCAACAGGTGGGGGCAGTACTTATCAACGAGGTGAAAAATGTATTGATTACCGTCCTTTCAGCCACCGCCGTACTGCATGGAAGTGCGCTGATTCTTGGATTTCTTCTTGCTGTTATCATAGTAGGCCCCGTTGGGGATCATCATGTTTTCCGGGGAAAAACCGCTGAAATCGAAGAAATGAGATTCTGTTCCATGATGAGGTACCTTGATGCACCAGTAATGTTCATGGAGCTGGATCTTTCCGTCATAATTTTCTGCGATCATCTTCAGATACTGCGGCTGCACATCTCCTGTGAACAGAAGGTTCAGCTCGCCGTCAATGGTGTTCTGGAATGCCAGGCTGATCTTATGGCGGAACTGACGCAGGGAATGACCCTGTTTTTCCGCACTTTCCAGAAGTGCCTGAAATTCTTCTGTTGCCTGTAATTCACGGAATTTCTTTTCCAGTTTTTCCGGGTTGAGACGACGTACTCTCTCTTTTTCGGTTTCTTCCGGATCTTCTGCTGTATCTTCTATTGCTGCGCCTGCATCCTCATTTGCAAGCACCAGTTTTTCCTGTGTATATTCTTCGTTTTCCCCGCTGTACTCTCTCGGGTCTTTCAAAGAGCTTTCTGGCCCATCTGTATCTTCTGGCACAGACAGTGGCTCCGATTTCTCCTCTGCTTCCAGTGTCTCCTCTGTCATGGACAGAAACAGCTCTCTTACTTCCTCCGCAATGTTCACAAGCTCTGTCATTGCGTTTTCGTGATTCTCGATCAGAGAATTAAATACCTCCTCTGTCTCCCGGCTGACTTCACTGACATCCGGCCAGAGTGCTGTATATTTTCCTTCAAATTCTGAACCTCTGGATAAAAGATCGATCTTTACCTTTCTGGCACAAAG
>OOIG01001641.1_pt1 | contig 16298 bp, 7 predicted proteins | sample 1692091 | NCBI WGS metagenome assembly OOIG01 (sample SAMN06348188, study PRJEB24527) | human gut metagenome | biome: human gut; feature: ankylosing spondylitis patient; material: feces | host: Homo sapiens | place: China | collected 2015-10 | reverse complement strand
TGCCGCTGACCTGGTTGACTCAAGGGCGCTGGGAGGACGTAAGCGAGGAGGTAAACGTAAATGAGCACAGCAACAATGGCAGCAATGCCGCAGGAAGCCATACAGCAGGGTTCCACACAGCCGGAGACTACTAAGCCGGACAAGTACAGCATAAGCACCGCGGAAGCCCTGAGAGAGGGGTACAGTGTGCCGGAGCCGGTACCGGAAACAGTAAGCTGCAAGTATTGTGGCAAAAAGTTGGAATATTACGGCCTGGTTAGTCCAGTGGCACCGCGGCATGTGATCGTGTGGAAGAGCCGCCCGGAACGCTGCACATGTAGCAAGGCGCAGGACTTCTGGAAAGACTGGGACGCCAAGGAAGAGGCCCGCAAGGCAGCTGAGGCAGAACAGAAAGCCAGGGAAGAAGAAATGCAGCGGTTCCGCAGCATGATGGAGCGCAGCGGTATGAAAGCAAGATTCCAGAACAGACGTTTTGAGAATTTTGTCCAGGACACACAGGGACGCCGCCAGGCATACACCCAGGCAAAGAAGTACGCCGACAACTTCCAGCGTATGCGCCCAGTCAAGAACGACCGCAACCACGTAACGCCGCCGGAGATTGAGCGCAACGGCCTGTTTATGGCAGGCGGGTACGGTACCGGAAAAACCCACCTGGCAGCGGCCATTGCAAACCAGCTGATCAGCGAGGGAACGGCTTGCATCTGCATGACCATGATCGACCTGTTGGACAGGATCCGGGAAACCTACAAGGCAGCTGGCAGCGACGTAGACGAAGCATACATCCTGAGCCAGTACGAGGAAGTACCACTCCTGATTATTGACGATATAGGCAGCGAACAGCCGACCGAGTGGGGCGTGAGCAAGATTTTTGCCATTATAAACGCCAGGTATGAGGGATATATGCCGACGATCATCACAACCAATTACAGCGGCCCGGAGCTGGTGCAGCGTATGACTCCGGAGAGCGGAGACAGCAGGAACGCAGAGAAAACCCTGGACCGCCTGAAAGAGACATGCGTCGGGATTGATATGACGTGGGAGAGTTGGAGGGCACGTTGATGGAGAACACAGGATATATAAAAGACCTGGATTGTACAAAGGACACTCCTGTTATATACGGCCATGAAGATGCGCCGATATACGGGCAGGGCATACGGATAAAGCCGAGAGTGCCAGGCCGACAGGACTCCGAACACATGAAAAAAATATACCTGGAAGAACTTCTCCCCATGGAAGAGTACGACATGATCGCGGTGTTACTGTCCGGAGGAAAAGACAGTATAGCCTGCTATTACAAACTCATTGAGCTGGGCGTGCCGAAAGAAAAAATTGAGCTATGGCACCACGACATAGACGGCGGGCACCCATCCCGGAGAATGGACTGGCGCTGTACACAAAATTATGTAAAAGCATTTGCAGAAGCTGAGCAGGTACCGCTGAGGTTATCGTGGCGGGTAAATGGATTTTTTGGAGAGCTTTACAGGATCGGCGCAAGCGAACCGGTCGAGTGGATGGACCCGGACACCGGGGAGATATGCCGATGCAAGTTATCCAGGAAATACATACAGTGCCGGGAACTGAAAGAGAGCGCCACCGAGGAAATGGAGGAGAAGCTCAAAGAATACGGTTACAGAATGAAGTTCCCAGCGAAAAGATAAAGAGTAACATGTGATGTATTGAAACATGTTCTCTGATGTGTTCAATGTCGATTAACCGTAACATGTGATGTATTGAAACATGTTCTTTTATGTGTTTAATGAATGATTAACCGTAACATGTGATGTATCGAAGAGCCAGATCAGCAGGATTTGCTGACCTGGTTCTTTTGTTATAATGACAAAATAAAAAGAGAGTTATATCTATTTACATTACACAGTAAATAAATCAACTCTCTTCTATGTGACTGTTATTTTATGTTCTAGCAAATTCTTATGTCATTATAGTGAATCATCTTTAACCATTTCAAATCTTATTCTTATTGCCTCAAAACAATACTCCTTCATATCAGAATCCAGATATCCGAAAATTTCAGTTGGAAGATAATTTTTTAGTTCTCTGCATTTTTCCTCAGCGTTTTCAATTTCATGTGCAGTAGGTGCTCCGCCATTATACAAATTATATGCAAGTCTTATTAAGCGACCTGACGTACCCGTAATCCACCCATATTTTTCTCCTCTAATCTGTTTTACGCAGCCTGTATTGAAGTCATACAAGCTGTCTATATTATTCTGGCAACCTTCTGATAATCCCAGTGTGTAAAATAAGGCTACATGGTAAACCTCGTTTGTGTTTGCTCTTCTTAAACATTTTCTTACAAAATTCTCATGCTTTTCATTTTTGTATCTTATCATAAATCTCCTTAATCATCATCGTCTTTATTCTTGAATACTAATTTGTTCTTTATACGCATATCATTCCTACTATAACAGTCAAGGTACAGACTATATTCTCCTCTCTCTGTAAATTGTATCCTTGCTTTTTACAAATGAGCTGATTATTTCACTGGGAGTCCTTTTTTCAAATTCACTAATGCATTCTTCTCATCTTCACGCATGTAAATTAAGAAAATATACGCTCCCAGAATCGATAAATGAGTTGTATTTTTCAAAGATTCTGCTGTACATCCACATACAGTAATTGCTCCTGCTATTGGAAACTTCTCATAAATTAAAGTTTCGTACAACTCAAATTTAATATCTTCATGCCTGTTTAATTTGGTTATATTAGCTTGGCACCGTTCTTTACTCATATTACATTCATGACGCATATAATCGGCTAAATAAGAATCAATAAAATATTTAGAAGTCCACTCTACTTTGTTCTTATATTCATCTCTAATGGGTTTTATATTTTCATTCAAAGATATAATTGACATTGCTTCTTCGTTAGAAATTGCAAAATCACATGGATACTCTTCTCTTTGACCTCCAATGAAGCGGACGTAATATTTGTCATATTTCTTTATAAGAGACAAGCCTTCATATTCTAATATTTTTTCAATTTTTTTACTCTTTATTGTATCTATGCAGGGGGTCTGCCCAGTTGCAGGCAACCCCTCTACCAGTTTTTTATATTCTTCTCCATCATAATCCTTACTCATTTCCTTCCTCCCTTTTCTGCCCTGTTATTACATCATTACTTGTACTTCAAATATAATTTTACATTTCTCGTATCACATTGTAAAGGAGCTCTTCCCTGCCATCGATACATTTATTTAAGTTTTCCCTTGACTTAAAATGTTCAATGCCACACACTACTTATATAACTATTTTAGGAGGTGATAAATTATGTCTTCTGTTCTTTTGAATGAGGATGGAACAAATATATGTCCTGCATGTATAGAGTATTCAGGCACACATATGGATAATATAAGAGCTAGAAATAACGAGAAGAATGATGGTTCCGGGCATATTTCAATGTCGTATAGAATATATCGGTGGTTTGGAGGTGTATCAGAGTCTTCCACTGAATTTCAACGTTTGTATTCTGACTGGAGCAAGCGCAAGCACTCAAAAAATTTTTTCATCGGTGAATCTCCAGCAAACTTTGAGCAAAGATGTAAATCACTGTGCAATGAGTATAACAAGAAAATTCAGAAGAATCCTTCATACGGTTCTAAGGGCTGCCGAGAATATGTCTATAATTCCAATGGGTGCAGTAATCTTTGTTATATGTGCCCTCTGTCCCCTGAATATACGAATGGACGAATCGAATACGAAAATACTGTACTCGGTTATTCATTAGTTAATCTGGATACATCCTTTATAGATATTATATGGGGTGGAATCCTCGATGCCGAATATATTTATTATGAAAATATTGCATCACATTTTACCGGTATGTCTGTTCTTATGAAAGAAAATACAGACTTTAGAACATACAACTTTAATGCACTTGTTGCATACTACATTATAAGAAATGCTAATAATGTGAAGAAGGGTGATATTTCTCCGGCATTAAAAGAGCTGCAGGAGAAAATGACAATAAGTGCGGGAGCTGCATTTTATGTATTCTTAGAAGAGATGTTAAAAACAGCGGGAACTTTGAAACCCGACGGCGGAGGATACTGCAGAAATACATCGAAAGATTATTCATTTGAGCTAACGCATGACGAAGCAACACAGTCATTTAAAGACGCGATCAGAAACATTATATCCAGTGGATTGACAGCATCAAAGGAAGAATATCTTGAAGCAGCCGCAAATCTTAAAAATGTATATTCTTATGATAACGGTTATGCAGCTAATCGCAGTTTCAGCAAGGCAAACCGCTACATAACTTCGCTTGGTGTTCAAGATAACATAGAGCTTGCTCCTAGCAAAAAATCAAGGAGTAAATCTAGGAAAAGAAAGGAAGAATTCACAGAAAAATCCACACATTCCAAGAAATCGAATGTTTCTCAGTATGCTGGCCAGATGGATATATTTGGTGGGCTTGCAGAGGACTCATACAGCTTCTTCACGCATATGAATGAATCTTCTTCTGTTCATAAAGAAAAAACTGAACAGCCCGCTAATGAGAATGATAATACTGCAGATACTAGCCAGCCCGAAATTTGTGAAGCCGCACCTGATGCACAGGCTGCAGAAACGTATAACGTCTCTCCCTCAGAAATCCCGGCTCAAACTGTTCCTGCTTATGATGATATTCCTAATAGTGCTGAATCTGTTACGGCTGAGGAGAAGGAAAGGGAAGAAGTTCGGGAAAACATTCAGGAAGAGCCTGAAATAGAAAACAGTGATAACATTGATAATGACGAAATTACTGTTGACGAAGTAGATTCCGAAATATCTGTCAACAATGTAACACAACCAGAACCAGAAGATACGTCTTACGAAATTCTTACGGTTGAAGAGGTTAACGAACTTCCGGAACCTGATACTGATACTTCCGATGTTCCCGTTGCTTCCGAATCATCAGTCACAACAGAATCAAATGAGACTGAAAAAAGTATTGATGATATCACAGAAGAATTGTTTGGTACACCTGTTGACAAAAGTGCGGAAATACTTACGGAATCATCTGCTACTGCCCCGGCTGACAGTGAACCAGAAGATATGACAGATGAAGAATTTGCCAGTCTTGTAGAATCGTATAATGATGAATATGAATCAGAAGATACATATGATGCAGATTATGCAAATTCTCTTTTGGAAACAATGCGTGAACAGCTGTTTAATGATTCCAAAGACGAAACGGCTCCTGAAGAAAATCCGGTAGATGATAACATGAATGATTCATGTGCTGCCATAGAATCAGAAAATGCCGTCACCGAAGTACATCAGGCAGTTCAGGAACAGGATACTCACGAAGATTCCGAAAGTGTTCACCAGGCTGCTGAACCAGAACAACAGGACACATCATTAGAAGATAACGTTTTCTGTTTAACAAGTGGTTATGAACCTGATAAATCTGAACAGCAGCCAGAAATATTAGAAACAACATCTGAATTATCTGGTGAGTCGGCTCATAATAACACAGATAATGAATCTGCAGAAACAAGAACATCAATATACGAGCTTTCTCATATATCCATATCAGATGAGTCATTCGGAGATTTTCAAAAATCATATGGTTTGTCGGAACGTGAAGCACTTAATCAGACAGCAAAATGTCAGTATGAATTAACCGGAACAGAACCTATTGCAGTTGAATACGCATTTAACTCTGAACTGGATACATATGGAATTTTGGTATACACAGGCAGCAATGACAGATTCTGGTATATTATTGAACAGAGCGATTTGTTTGAGGATACCATGTATTGGCTGTTTAGGGGTGAGCGCGTTAAAATATGTGTTAATTATTCTGCTGTACAAAGTTATCTCATAAGACATGGATTTAAACAGTCGAACAACCTTGTATCTCTTCCCGCAATGTATGCAGCGACACACCCGGATAAAACAAGGATAATAGTTGAAGATATCTTTGAGAACATGAAACATACAGCACAGAATCCTTTAAGGCAATATATGCTTAACTACAAAGGATGCTACTATGGATTAAAGAGAATGCTTGACGCTTCTGAAAAGTATTCTGATAGATATAGCGAATACAAGTATATGGAGGATATTATGGCTACTTCATATGACTTGTCAGATATTTCAACAGACAACCAGCCTGGAATTACAACCATGAATTACAGTAGTCTTAATTTTAACTTCGACGCTGACAAATTAACAAGTAATAATGGCTATTGTCTTATTACCGCTTCTATTGATAAGGATTGTCTTTACGGCGTTAACTCCGAGAAAATATTAATGGATGTTATTATACGAATGTGTAAGGGACATCTGTTTACCCGATTTGGAATGAAGGTTCTTAATGCAAAAGATTACTCCATCGTTATAGCATGTCCTGTTTCGGTGTATGCGTCAGCAAATGATATTCTGATAGATATCATAAAAAAAGCATGTCGTCAGGCAGACAGGGAAAAGAAAATAGTACCAAAAATAACACTAGACAATAAATTAATGTAGAAAGATACGGTGTATCATTAGATGCACCGTATTTTTTTATAATCAGCGTAAACCCGCATAAATACTGAATTGCCAGCCACTTTTGTATAGCTGTTGGCAAAAACCATACGGAAGTTCCTTAAAGAATAATAAAAGTCAGGTTTTTCTTGAATGTTTTACGCTCGAAACCCGCATGAATACTGATTTGCCAGCCACTTTTGCATAGCTGTTGGCAAATTTTATGAACTAAGAAATTATACTCATAATCCACTCATAACCTATTCCCATAAACCTTATATGTCAAATAGCGCAAACCCGCATAAATACTGACTTGCCAGCCATTTTTGCATAGCTGTTGGCAAAAACTACTTGAAAATATCGGAAAAAACGCCCAAAATCCGCATGAATACTGGGTTGCCAGCCACTTTTGCATAGCTGTTGGCAAAAAATTTTGAAAAATATGCTAAAATCCTTTAAACCCGCATGAATACTGGGTTGCCAGCCACTTTTTAAAAGCTGTTGGCAAGGAGGCTTAAAAAAATAAGCAAAATTGCTTGAAACCCGCATGAATACTGGGTTGCCAGTTACTTTCTAAAAAGTTGTTGGCAAAAAAATCGCTTTAAAATAAGCGTATTTTCAATTTGCCAACTGGCAAAAAGGAAAAACACCTCTAAAGCCAGTAAATATGTGGGTTTTCTCGGTGTCTTAAAAGCGCAATTAATATACTATTTTAGCCCTATTTTTTACTCAATTATCCTCTTTCAGAAAAATCTATATTTTTTCGCCCTTATTTTCACACTTAATTTTTCACTTACGTTTTTCTCATCGTTTTCTCTCCTATTATCAATAACTGCTATTACATCTATCATTTACTATTCTACCTGATAAAATAATCATTATCTTATTCTTAATATCTTTCATAAAGCAAATATACATATCTGAAAGAGCATTTTCATTTATTACAATCATATAACAATTTTGTGCCAACCTTATACCAATTTTATACCGATTTTATAGACAGCTTTTTTTACCTTATGATTCTGTTTTGTGCTCCTTGACTGTCACACTCTAAGAGTGTATTATTATATCAACAAAGGGAAGCACGTTTTGCTTTTTATGATTAATTATTAGAAATGGAGTGGGGTGGTAGCCACTCCATTTTTTATTATCAAAAACTCTTCCAGAAGAGCGCGCTTGTATTCTCACTCTTGTACTCTCATGCTTCTTCACTCTTAATCTCTTATTCAAATAACCTTTTCTGAATTTAACCTGAGCACTTATCTTTTTAATTAATGGTTTTGTCTTAAAGAGAATCCTTATAGAACCAATATTAAGAATATTGAAATATATAGGTAACTCATATCAGTTAATCATTAATAGAGACTTAAATACTATCTAATTGTTTTTAGCGTCTGCTGCCAGTATCTTATTTATCGTTTTATCGTTTCTCTTCCAGAGATTCCTTGCAGGCTCATCTGTTGGGAGAGAGCTCCGGCAGGAACGGCTGCTCTTTCGTCGGCTGCGCCTGAAGGTCTGAGGACGGCGCGGCAGCAGGTGTATACAGTATACAGTATACAGTATTCAATAAAAAGTTACTTTCCGAACCTATTCTCTTCTTGGTGTTCTTATATATGCCTGTATTTCTATCGAAGGCAATGCAGCCATGCATTTATGACTGCTGCCACTCTTCTACATTTCTACTGCTGACTCTTATCTCTTGATCCGAAAGAGAACTGTCTTATAACTTATGCTGTTCTCATGTTATACTCTTATTCTTTCAAACTCTTCCAGAAACACATACATCTTTTCATTTTTCCTTTCATGGGCATTTACATTTACGCTTGCTGCTCCATTCTCTTCTATGCAATTTCTTCTATGTCATCCAGTTTACATTTCTCTCCCATCTTTCATCTCTTATCTCTTTAACATATTACCATAGCTTTTTAGCTTTTATTATACGAATGCCTTCTCTTAAATTCTGGAAGAGCCTCGAGAATCAAAAACTGGATAGCCGAAACTTCTCTTTCTGGCAACAGGCCGGTTCTTGCAGGGAATGCAGAGAAGAAAGGCGAAAGCCGGCAGGGAATGTCTGGAAGAGGATTCAAATGGCGAACATATGTTCAGATAGCGAAATCATTACATATTTTTTTAAAATTTTCTTGAAACCTATTGCCGTAAAATTGCATTTGCTCAATACTATTGTTAAGGGTAAAACCTAACTTATTGTGGCAGCAGTCATGGCACATATTTTCCTAATCCAGTGTGCTTATGACTGAACCGAACTGCCACAATATTTTTATGGGAGGACATATATGGTTTTTGATGATAAAAATAACATTACAGACAAGATAAATGACTATGACGACACAGGTAATACAGATAATACAGACGACGCTAATAATACGAGTGATTCTAACTGCTCTGGCAGCAGTATCATATCTGTTTTGTATGACAGGCCTGAGTATCTTGCAACCAAACCGGGAATGTATAGCCGTTATTCTTTCTACAATAAGATTCTCAGGTTTCCCTATGAGACTTTTGGTACAATGGATAATGATAAGATAATTGAGCCATTGGAAGAATTCCTTAAAACAAATCCGGCAAAACTTCTGGCCTGTATAACTCAGATGGGCGGTGCAATTAAAGAGCAGCTTAACTATCTTGGGCTTTTTAGTATTGCAGAGCTTAATGGTAACAGTTCCCTTGCTACTTCACGTATCGCACAGATTAATAAGAAAAGCAATGATGGTAAGATGCTTGAAACAAAAAAATATAACTGTAATGATTTCCATATCTCACTGACAGAGCCTACTAATGCAGCCTACAAGTTTTTAGACGACTGTATTAACAGCTGCAGGGATATCGGGATAACCAGTAACCTGTATAACAGTGAACATAAGATTTACCGAATATCAGATACACATGATGCTAATATAGAACACGCTGCTGGATACTGTGATCTGTATGCATATATTCTGGGAAACGAATACTATCCACCAAATTTTAAATTTATTAATGAAGATGTTCTTTATTACGGCGACGATAATCGTGTTATTGCAGACGCACACGTCACAACATATTCTGTACTTCATGTCAACATAGAAAAAAACGGCAAGATAATTTGTCAGGCAACATATACGGCCCAGCATGATTTTATCGAAACTGATACAGGAAGCCAGCGTATTAATGTGATTGCGGAAAAACTGGACAATTATTTGAAATATCTGGACTCTGTAGAGAATATTCCTGAAGTTTTCTTTTCCGTTAATTTTATTACTCATCCAACAGGAATTTGCGGCTATGTAAAAAAAGATGCTGAAAAAGCAAAAAAACGCATCTCGGATATCAGATATGCAGAGGCATTGTTTTTCAAAGAAGTTCTTGTAAACGGTGGATACAAAAATATCGAAGAACTTTATAATGACATTAAGGAAAATGGAATTACACAGATAGACTTCCCACAAAAAAGTGAACTTGTAAAAAATGGATGTTCTACAGTGACGCATGAATTCTTGGAAACACTTGAAAATTGCATAGTGTCCGGATACGGCAGTGATGATTTTAAAAATCTTTTGAATGATATAGGAGCTGCGGGTGTCTCTGGTCGTAATGGAGAACCACTGACATTTTATAATCAGCGTTACAGTTCCTACTGTGAACAATACGATAAGCGCAAGCGTACCATCTTCGGGGTTGTAAACTATCTGCAGAAAAACAGACCTAAGGTATATGAGAAACTGATTAGATACTGCCTTAATGGTTTTTCTGTTAATGTTTCAATGGGTGGGGATATGTACAGAACATATTTTTCTGTGCATCCAAAGTTTTCCGGCTGTGCCGATGCTACTGCTGCCATGCTATACAGGTGTTCTCTTTCAAATACATATGTGCAGGATATGTACCTGCTTAACATGCAGAGACTTATCTACAGGAGGGGTGACGGCACAACAGGCGTATTGTTGAATCACATTGCCTACAGGGATGTTGATCCGGATGACGAAGCTGTACTAAACTATGGATTTGTGAAGGGTGATGGCTTGAATTACTGCCAGAACGGATTCTGCATCGAGGACATAGACTGCAATATCGGTTCGAGAATCAGGGTAAAGAAGGCTCTTTCAGACACTTCTCTCATAAGCTCCCACACTCGTCTTTGCATTATCTGCGACAGTGTGGAAAGTGCTTACGAATATATGGTAAAGGAATGTTCTGACATTCTGATGAAACATGACAGTCTGTCATGCACAGGATGTTTGCCGGACGGTCACAGAGACGCGTTCCTTGCCTTTATGCCCGTGTTTATTCCAAGAGATGTATTATTTGACATACTGGCTAAAAAAGAGCCTGAAAACGCCCCATTCGTGTTCAGGGGCTATTCAATATACAAAGATGCCGTTGTTAGCTACAGCCAGAGTGGTACGAAGAAATCTTTTGAGAAATACTTCTCCGACTTCCTCAGGAAGAGCAACCTGGCAGCAGATGTTTTCTCTATTGAAGTCAAATCTGATGATGTTGATTCTGATGATTATTTCTGATGCAGTTAAGGACGCTGACGTGATATTTTAAATGAAAAGGACGGATGATGTATGGATTTATCAGAGAGAGCCAAAATTAACCAGGATATTGTTAGAGAGACCGGTTGTAAATCGGCTATATAAGCCTGTAAGAACAATATGCAACAAAAGAAGCCCTGTATATCTAGTGTTATAAAAACAACTTTAGACATGCAAGGCTTTTTTGGTATTAGTTTCACTCATGAATTAACAGAACCCTCAAACTACAATATTCTGTATATACGCATAACTATTATTTGATAATCTTATGAATTAGCTGCACTCTCAAATCGAAGTGATGTTATGTTTGTCTAACAGTTTGATAATCTTACGCTTTAACAGTACTCTCAAACACATTCCGACTTAATTAAATAATAACATATGTTTGATAACCTTATGTATTAACAGTACTCTCAAACAATAAGCATATTAACGATGTCTGCTTTCGAGTTTAATAAACCTATGTATTAACAGTTCTCTCAAACTTCTTCAAAAATCTTATTTACTGATTCTTCGTTTGATAATCTTACGTATTAACAGTACTCTCAAACTTGCAACCTGCACAATGAAGAGTTTTGGCAGTTTGATAATCTTACGTATTAACAGTACTCTCAAACTATGATAAAAATTTAAAACAAATAGGAATTGTTTGATAATCTTACGTATTAACAGTACTCTCAAACTCTAATCTACAACTGATATGTAACAAAACCGTTTGATAATCTTACGTATTAACAGTACTCTCAAACGCTGTTTACTATGGCCATTTTTTTGTGCTGTTTGATAACCTTTTGTTTTAACAGTACTCTCAAACTATAATCTCTATACATACTCATAATCCCATGTTTGATAACCTTTTGTTTTAACAGTACTCTCAAACCTCAAATTTAAAATTCAAGAGTACTGCTTAACTAATACCAACTTGTTTTATTATATGGTTTTAACACCATTTTGTAAATACTGGTCATACATGCAGCAGATCTACTTCATTACAAATCAAACCAGTCACTGACCTGTTTACCAACTTCACGGATTCTAATGTACTTATATTACATCCCATTGTTATTGAACCTACATGTTGACCTGCACCAATTCCTGATAAGTTAGTTATATTTGTTCCCATTCGTGTGAGAATGAATATCTGACTGAGCACTTCCAGCTGTTCCTTAACAGACAGTTTTATGAAAGCATTTCTGCCTTTTTTTAACATATCTGCTGCTGCATTTCTTCTTTTGGCATAAATGCTGTTGGAGTGCTTATCTACAAGCTCATCATAAAGTTCGATGTTTTTTTCTGCCGATATATCCTTATCCAGAGATTTAAAGTTTATATATTTTTCAATTTTGTTCACATACTTCTGCCACTCTGCACTTAATCTCATAGGAACGTTATTTCTCAGATAATATTGGTTTACTGCTTTACCACCCAAAAGATAACTGTACCCATCTATGATAAGTTCGCTAAAAAGCAGTATCTTAGTGATTTTTACTACCGGATTAATGAGATGAAGCACTTCTGTACAATACTTCTCTAAATCCTTTTTACCTGTAATTTGTGAAACAAGGTGTAGCGGGAGGCTGTATACGGTTCTTACCCTTGATTTTTTTTGGGTATGCTCTACTAAGAACATATATGCTGATGTTATGCTTGTCTTGCCCCCATACTTAGTTACAGACATTCTTTCATCAGATGTCTTTAGTGGCAGATATACTCCTTCCTTTGCCTTATCTGCTCTTGTAATAGTGGCATTTGTTAATCCACCATGTCCCTGCGTTGTCCTTGTTATTGTGATAACTGTATTTCTATTCATCACTTTATTCACTGTATTTATTGTTGCAGCTCCCGGATTGGTTTTGTCAGTAATCCAGGCTATTCTGTCGTCTCTAATAACATTAAAATCATACATTCGGTTAAGATTATATTCCGACTTTTTCTTTCGGTACTCTTCCCTGATGTACCACATTGGAGAAGCAGTAAACTTGGTATACCACACATTTCCAACCACAATATTAAGATATGCATCTTTGGCCAGATAATCGTTATTTATAATAGTTGCTCTAGGAAAGTCAAATTTATGCCTGAACTCATTTGTTTCTGATGTTTTGGCATATATAACCTTTGTATCCTTTGGAAGAATGTTTTTAAAAATATCTGCCATCATTCTTGTTGAAGAACCTGCCTGATTATATAACTTTCCGATGAAAGAAGCTCTCTTCTCGTCTGACAATGGATTTCTGTCTGACAGTCTTGCCAGCTTTTCTGCAGAAATTAATCCGCTGCGCCTTAACTGCTGCCAGAATTCATGCATATTTTCATATATGTCCTGTGGCACAGGATATCTATCAGATAAATCTCTGTTTAAATCTGTATTGGTTAATACAAGATTGTCAATGGAATCATCTTTAACAAAGTGCTTAGGGTAAATGTGGTCAATGTTGTGTTTTTTTCTCTTGTCCGGCGATTTAAGCTCTTCCAGAGAAATATCTTTGCCTGTATATATGTCTTTTCCCATCTGCAGGAAGTAAAGATATACATTTTTTGCCTTTAATGAGCCGTCAGCATCACATTCTTCTATAAGGGAAATAATTTTCTTCTTCCAGTCCGCGGAAACTCCCTTCAAACCTTTATAGAGGGCTGTCAGCTTGCCCTTACGGGATTCCTTTGGTATGTCGTTTGGTCGGGATTTTACTGTCTCAAGGAAGATGCTTTCAGGCGCATATCCTTTTAACCTTACAATCTCCCTTACAATCTTTACACAGGCCCATATAGTTCTCCTCTGCGCGGTTGTAGCGTATAAATCGTAAAGATCATCATAATCGAAGGAAAAAAGATTCTTTGCAGCATTTTTTGTCTTATCTTTGACTCTGGAAGAAAAATCAAATCTTGTATCATACATAAGCTCCATGAGATTAAGGTTATTGTTCCACATGGCATCAATAACACTTACATACTCATCATTATCCTTATCAAGCCCCTTCATGTTTAAGAATTCCCGTGACAATTTGCCCCAGTCTTTACAATTAAGATTAAGAATCTTTCTTAGCTGTTCTTCATCAAACATGTCAGGATATTTGTTTAATATCTGCTCTGTTATAAGTTCCTTTGAAGAGCCATATATAGTAGACCAGAGTATGATATCTTCAGCCACAGCTTCATTATCTTTATTAAGGCAGCCAAAAATGTCTGTAAAAAATCTGTGGCTTGCCATGCTGTTGTTTAACTTATCATCAATTCCTGTGATTATGCTGTCGCTGGTAGCATTTTCATTCTTTATAAGAAATGACAGTATCTTTTTCTTCGATATTGTTTTTCCGCTGTAAAGCAGTTCATTTACGATTGCCTGCTTCATTTCAACGGAAATTTTTTCTCCGTCTACACTGATACTGTTAATTTCATTAAGAACTCTGTATTTCTCATATAGAAGTGAAGCATTAGGCAGAACCTTCTCTCCTGACAAATAATTGCACTTTCCTATTATCTTTTCAATGAATTGTTTTGCGCTCTGGCCCATATCAACTTTGTCCTTAAGATTCCACGGATAAACTTTTCCCGGCTCTTTTCGCACCGCCCATCCTCTGCTGTTATATGGAGACACCGGACCTATAAAATAAGGCATTGTAAAAGTGAACAGGCTAAGTATTCTCTCTGACACAGTAAGACCGGATTCATCATGGCTGTTAAGAAAATCATAATACTTTGAAGCATTGTCTAGTATAGCTTTAAGCTCCACAGTATATAGCTGGTTTGGTATTAATGCATTGTCTAAAATTCTCTGTTTTGGTAGGAATGTACCTTTGTCAATTTCATCAAGGATATATTCCGCCTGCTCATCATCAACATCTGCAAGATATTTTTTAATTGTATGGTAAAGCTCTTCCTGGGTTCTTCCCTTGTCCGATTTCCTTCTTTTAATCCCATTATGGATATTGTAGTTACTAAAATGCACATACGCACCATATGTGCCTGGTTCTTCTTCGGAGAAGAATCTCCTGTACTCATCTTCAGGAAGAATCGTCTTTAACTCAGCTTTTAAAACCTTAAGATCATTTGCGTGTTTATTGTAAGACGCTATCTTTGCATCAGAAACATATCTGTAATCCTGTATAATGTTCTTTATTATGGCAGCATCATACATTTCCTTGACTGATTCAATCAGTGAATATTCATTTTCTCCTATCAGTTTTTCTATACTGTCCGCTTTGTCAAAGTAGTCTTCATTCTTGAAGCTAAACGACAGTTTCTTTTCGTCCTCTTCAAGATTTTCTGCCACTTCCGGGAATATATCCGCTATCTTTGCTTTCAGCCCACACATAAGCTTGATAATTGATAATGCCGGCTTTGATGTTGCATCTACCAACTGTGTAACTAGGGTGGCTTTTACTTTCCCGCTTATACCTGTATTAGTCATTATATCCATAATCTTTTCAGCAGGTACTTCCATCTTAAGAACAATATCATGCTCGGCAGCCTTAGTGCATATATTCTGATAAACTTCGCCTAACGATGTATCTGTATTCTCAAGATTTCTGGTATAAAAATTTCCCCTGTTCTTCATTATATGGGATACGGCAAGGTAAAGACAGCGTATATCCGGCTTCTGGCTTCCATGAGCCAGTTCTGAACGCAAGTGGTATATAGTCGGATACTCAGACATGTACTGCCTGTCACAATAATCTTCATCCGCAAAAAGCACATTTCTGTCTCCATTCAGGCGAATATCCTTATCTTCGTTGTAGTAGAAGCTGTTGTCGAGGCGTACAAAGAAATTCTCATCTACCTTCTGCACTTCATCAGCAAAATAGCTTCTTAGAAGTCCTATTCTTTCTTTTATTTTCTTTTTATTTGTTCTTCCCTGCCTGTATTGTGTTCTTTCCTCTGCGGTTTCTGCTTCATCAAATTTATAAACCCCCCACATGTCCTTTCCCTTAAATCGTGACAGGTTGTATGATGTGTTTGTAACTGCATATGCAGCATATGCAGGTCCTGCGTTAAGACCGATATAATACGGCTCCTGTGCTTCTTTTCTCTTGATTTTCATATATAATTAGTCTCCTTGACTTATTTTTTAAAATATACTATATTTACGTTGATAATCTAATGTATTACAGAACTAAGTTCAAACAAGGGTATTACCCGATACTGCCACTAGTTGGCTGCTACGAGGTGTAGCGATACAAAAGGTCTTCAATCTTTTGAGGACCTTTTTTTAAATTCCTTTGCTATTTTAATCATGCTTATTTTCTCTGTTATCATTTTTATTTTATAAGTATATATTATTTATATACAT
>OOIG01001635.1_pt1 | contig 16314 bp, 13 predicted proteins | sample 1692091 | NCBI WGS metagenome assembly OOIG01 (sample SAMN06348188, study PRJEB24527) | human gut metagenome | biome: human gut; feature: ankylosing spondylitis patient; material: feces | host: Homo sapiens | place: China | collected 2015-10 | reverse complement strand
GGGCTTAAGTCCATAACTTCCTGTGGGTTTGTCTCACATAACATAGCGAAACCTGTCTGACGACAAGCATATACGTCACTGTGATCACCGAAAATATTTAAGGACTGGGTTGCAACGGTACGTGCTGATACATCAAATACACATGGAAGCTGCTCTCCAGCGATTTTGTACATATTAGGGATCATTAATAAAAGACCCTGGGATGCGGTAAATGTAGTGGTTAAAGCACCTGCTGCAAGAGAACCATGTACGGCACCTGCTGCTCCTGCCTCTGATTCCATTTCTACGACTTTAACCTGATTTCCAAAGATATTCTCCTGACCTGCTGCGGACCACTGGTCTACGGAGTCAGCCATTGGACTGGACGGGGTAATAGGATAAATAGCTGCAACGTCTGTGTATGCATAAGCTACATGAGCTGCTGCTGTATTACCGTCCATTGATTGTTTTGCTCTGGACATTATTTATTCCTCCTTATTTAAATAAAAAACTTATGTCTTATCGACCTAAATCACATTTTAGCATTTTATTTGTCGATTATCAAGATTATGGACTGTACGAAATGAAGAACAATCACGAATTTCTTCTATAAGAAGTTTTAGTTGCTTTTCCACTGTTTTTCTAGTATGATACGAATTGGTGCATAAGCATGAAAGCACCGTAAATTCAAAGAGTCAGGAGATTTGATTATGATAAGTGCAAACAATGTAACTTTACGAATCGGGAAGAAAGCCTTGTTTGAAGATGTAAATATTAAATTCACGGAAGGCAACTGCTACGGTCTGATTGGTGCCAATGGTGCCGGTAAATCTACTTTCTTAAAGATTTTATCCGGACAATTAGACTCCACCAGCGGCGATGTGGTTATTACACCGGGACAACGTCTTTCCTTCCTGCAGCAGGACCACTTCAAATATGATGAGTACTCCGTTTTAGATACCGTTATCATGGGAAACAAACGTCTCTATGATATCATGAAGGAGAAGGATGCTATCTATGCAAAAGAGGATTTTTCTGATGAAGATGGTATCCGTGCCAGTGAACTGGAAGGCGAATTTGCTGAGATGGACGGCTGGAATGCAGAATCCGATGCTGCCATGTTATTAAATGGTCTTGGCATCCCGACAGAAGAGCACTACACCACTATGCGTGACCTTCCGGGTGCTACCAAGGTTAAGGTGCTCTTAGCCCAGGCATTATTCGGTAATCCGGACATTCTGCTCTTAGACGAGCCGACCAACCACTTAGACTTAGATGCCATTGCATGGCTGGAAGAATTCTTAATCAACTTTAACAACACTGTAATCGTCGTATCTCACGACCGTTACTTCTTAAATAAGGTATGTACTCATATTGCCGATATCGATTATGGCAAGATTCAGTTATATGCCGGTAACTACGATTTCTGGTATGAGTCCAGCCAGCTTCTTGTTAAGCAGATGAAAGAAGCCAATAAAAAGAAGGAAGAAAAGATTAAAGAGTTACAGGAGTTCATTTCCCGTTTCTCTGCGAATGCTTCCAAATCCAAACAGGCAACTTCCAGAAAACGTGCCCTTGAAAAAATCGAGCTGGATGAAATCAAACCTTCCAGCCGTAAATATCCTTACATTGATTTCCGCCCACAGCGTGAAATCGGTAATGAGGTTCTTACCGTAGAGGGGCTAAGCAAAACTATCGATGGCGTAAAAGTATTAGACAATGTATCCTTTATCTTAGGACATGATGATAAAGTAGCTTTTGTCGGAAGCAACGAGCTTGCCAAGACTACCCTCTTTAAGATTCTTGCCGGTGAAATGGAGCCGGATGAAGGAACTTACAAATGGGGTGTTACGACTTCCCAGTCCTATTTTCCGAAGGACAATACCGAAATCTTTGATACTGACCTTGTTATCACAGACTGGCTGACCCAGTATTCCGAGATCAAAGATGCTACTTATGTACGTGGTTTCTTAGGAAGAATGCTTTTCGCCGGTGAAGACGGCATGAAGAAAATGAGAGTCCTTTCCGGAGGAGAAAAAGTGCGTGTACTGCTCTCCCGTATGATGATTCAGGCTTCCAATGTCTTAATCTTAGATGAGCCTACCGACCACTTAGACATGGAGTCCATTACCGCATTAAACAACGGTCTGATTAAATTCCCGGGTGTTGTACTCTTCGCTTCCCGTGACCACCAGTTCACACAGACCACTGCCAACCGCATTATGGAGCTTCTTCCAAATGGCGGACTCATTGATAAGATTACCACTTACGATGAATACTTAGAAAGTGATGAAATGGCAAGAAAACGTCAGGTTTACTCCATGAGCGAAGAAGACGAGAATGATAACTAAAAATAGCTTTTAAGATAGAAAGCAGGTGTTCCAATCGGAACACCTGCTTTTTTGCTTTACCGAAAATTGCTTTCCTGTAACACACATTTCTTGTTATTTGCATATATTATTTATACCTGACATTTACACCGTCATTATGCGAATCATAATTATTAACCGGTCACTTAGGTTGTCGTATTATAAATCTCTCCGGTATTATAATTGTAGGTATATGTACCTGTATTACCATATGTATTGCCCTTGGATGCTTCCCGTTCTGCATAATAATCTGCCAAAGATGCTTTTGCAGATACCTGATATCCATAGGAACCATTTCCATTGAACAAAGATTTTACCAAAGACATATCTGCCTTCTTAAAGGTATCCTCATCAATACTGAGTTTGTTATCTACACCAACGGTAATTCCAACCTTAGAAAGTAACTTTTCATTGGAATCCGTAGTCCGAACCATGGAAGAAACTGCATTGAGAATTCCATTGGTATTGGAATCTTCTGATTTCTTCAGCAGGTTATTGTAGCTGTCTACGAAAGCACTTACTTTCTTATAAATTGCGTCTTTATCATAATCTGTTGTGGTATTACCCTTTGCATCGGTTGTTGTTACTTTGTTAAATACAGACTTCTTGGTCTTATCCAGTAAATCATCGGATGCACCCTTCAACTCTTCCGCAGCATCTTCAATTTTTGCTAATGTCTTAGTATCATCCTTTGCAGTAGACGTTGAAGTCTTCTTGTTTGTCTCTACAATCTTACTGGCAGAATCATTTCCACCATAATATGCCTTCATCAGTTTAAAATAGGAACCGGTACGAATTGCAGAATAGTCAGCAATATTAATTCCTAACAAACCGCTGTTTGAAGTTCTGCTTCCATTTGATAATCCGGAAAACAATGTGTTAATTGAATTCGAATCATAATTTGAAATGCCTATCATATAATCACTCCTTTGATATCTGATGTGTAACATCCTTGTCCCACGTCTGCCTATTGTTAATGCTATTATAGCATTTTAGGCACAGGATTGCAACATTGTGTAAAATTCACAACTTTTTATGTGATTTTTTTCATCTATTGTGACTTTTCACAAAGTTTTTATGGTTTGTTCATAGTTTTGTCATATTTATAGCATACTATAGAACCATCAAAAGAAACTCATGTTTTTAGATATATTTTTTCATAATAGCCTCGGCATCCGAAAGATGTCGGGGCACTCCTCATTTTAGGAATAATTTTTTATGTTGGCTGGATACCATGTTGGCAATTCGAAGAATAACAGGATTTCATGGGGTTCTATGTTGATTCGACATGAAATACCTGCAGTTCTTAGCACATATTTTTCTTGATTACAAAATGTCTTTCCGTTGCTTTGACTGACTATCCGCACTGTCCGCCAAAGACGGATGTTACACAAGATTTATAAGGGGCACTAAGAATTTCGAAACATATTGTATTTTGCCCGGCAACCGGTGCAAATTCACATCCATGTTCAGATTGCACCTCGCCGGCACATCCTGTGCCGGCGTTGCCGGTTGCAATACGAAATTCTAAGTGCCCCTAATAAATTGTGTCATACATCCGTCCTTTTGACGAACCGTGCGGATAGTTTGTCAAACATTGGAAAGACACTTTATATTGTAAAAAGAAAAATATGTAATTTAGAACTGCGGTATTTTATGCCTGACATAGAAACCTATTAAATCCTGCAATGCTTTGTTATTTAACATTATTGGTATCAAGTCAACATTAAAATCCATCCTACAAATTTTCAATCTGCCAGTCTATCGGTGCTACTCCATGCTCTTCTAAAAATGCATTCGCCTGTGAGAAATGTTTGCATCCGAAGAAACCACGGTATGCCGAAAGCGGGCTTGGATGAGGTGCTTTTAATATCAGATGCTTCGGATTGGTAAGCATCGGAATTTTGCTCTGTGCCGGTCTGCCCCACAGCATATAGACAACTGGTCGATTCTGGGCATTGACCGCCTGGATAATGGCATCCGTAAAATGCTCCCAGCCTTTGCCCTGATGGGAGTTCGCCTGATGTGCACGGACGGTCAGAACCGTGTTCAATAATAATACACCCTGCTTTGCCCATTTTTCCAGATAACCATTGTCAGGGATATAGCAGCCAAGGTCATCCTGCAGTTCTTTATAGATGTTCTGTAAAGATGGTGGAATCTCTTTCTGATCCGGCAGTACCGAAAAACTAAGACCATGTGCCTGGTGTTCATTATGGTATGGATCCTGTCCCAAAATCAGCACCTTTACTTCTGAAAGCGGTGTCAGGTGCATGGCATTAAAGATATCATCCGCTGGTGGATACACTACATGGGTGCTGTATTCTTTTTTTACAAAATCATATAAATCTCTGTAATATGGCTTTTTAAACTCGGCAGATACACTGTCCAGCCAGTCATTGGTAATCATTGCCATAGTTTTATCTCCTTACTGATACCCCGCGACCTGCAAGATAATTCTTAAGGTCCATAATTTCAAGTTCCTTATAATGGAACAAAGATGCTGCCAGTGCTGCATCTGCTTTACCTTCTGTCAAAGCTTCGTAGAAATGCTCTTTCGTTCCGGCTCCACCGGAAGCAATGACCGGGATAGATACATTTTCTGCAATCTGTCTGGTCAGTTCCAAATCGTAACCGGCTTTCGTGCCATCACAATCCATGCTGGTCAAAAGAATTTCTCCGGCTCCAAGCTTCTCGACTTTCATTGCCCATTCTACCGCATCAATGCCTACATCAATTCTTCCGCCATTTTTATAAATATTCCAGCCGCTGCCATCTTCTCTTCTTCTCGCATCAATGGCAACAACCACACACTGGCTTCCGAATTTGTCTGCCGCATCACTGATTAACTGTGGTGTATTAATTGCAGAAGAATTAATGGAAATCTTGTCTGCACCTTCCCGGAGCAGCACTTTAAAATCTTCCACACTGCGGATTCCTCCGCCTACGGTAAATGGAATAAATACATTTTCTGCTACACGTCTTACCATATCTACTACTGTATTACGGTTATCCGAAGATGCTGTAATATCCAGAAATACCACTTCATCTGCTCCGGCTTTATCATAGGCTGCTGCAATTTCCACCGGGTCACCGGCATCTCTTAAATTCACAAAGTTCACACCTTTTACAACTCTTCCATCATTGACATCCAGACATGGAATAATTCTCTTGGTAAACATTATTTCACACCTCCCTGTAATGACGCAAAGTTCTTAAGTATCTTCAGTCCAACGGAGCTGCTCTTCTCCGGGTGGAACTGGCAGGCAAAGATGTTGTCCTGCTCCACAGATGCATGAATAGTGACTCCATATTCTGTAGTTGCTTTTACGATTTCTTCATGCTTTGCCTGTAAATAATAAGAATGCACGAAATATACATAAGCATCCATCGGCACGTCCTGAAACAGTCTTCCATTATTCTGTAAATGCAGGGAGTTCCAGCCGATATGCGGAATTTTCAGTCCATAGGTATCCGGAATCCGTATAATCTTTCCCTCTAAAAGTCCAAGTCCTTCTACTCCTTCTGACTCTTCGCTTCCTTCAAACATCAGCTGAAGTCCGAGGCAGATTCCAAGGAATGGCACTTTTCTTTCACAGACTTCATGGATAACCTTGTCCAGTTCATAGCGTTTCAGATTATCCATTGCCACACCAAAAGAACCAACGCCCGGTAAAATCACCTTATCTGCCTGTTCAATGGTATGAAAATCTCTTGTAATTACGCTTTCCTCACCCAGATATGCTAATGCTTTTTCCACACTCTTTAAGTTTCCTGCATCATAGTCAATAATTGCTATCATCATGTTCTCCTATTCCAGTCCTGCTGCTGCAAGTATCTCCTGAATTGCCTTCGTATAATCTGTTCTCTTTGTCATGGCATGCAATTCTGCTGCTTTTTCCTCTGATACACCAAAATGGTCTGATAACTGCTGCAAAATCTGATTCTTCAGTCCTGCCATTTCATCTGTTATCTCATATTCCTGAGCCAGGTCTGCACCATCTACGCATCTGCCATATCCACGAATCAACGCATCCAAAGCCATTTCATTTTCATTGATTCCGCTTAAGCTCTCATAAGACTGATATTCGCTCTGTATGGAAGCCAGCACCTGTGCTTTCTTATAGAAATTCTCGTCTTTTCCCTTTACAGAAGAACCGGCTACGGTCTGGAATGCTGTTACATAGGAGCCGCTTGCAAAATCATCCTTTGCCTGCTGCATATCCTGTCCATACTGTAAATTGGAACTTCCCAGCAAAATCAAAATAAGAACAGAAAGTGCCATAATAAAAATCAGAATAACCGGCTTCTTCGGAAGAGGCGGCGTACGGTCTATTTCTTTTGGAGGCTTCTCTTTCTTTACCTTTGGCACCTTCTCCTTCTTCGCCTTTTCCTTCTTTTCTTTTTTCTCTTTCTTTTTCTTCTCTTTCTTTCCCTTCTTACCGGCTCCCTCGTCTGCATCCATCTCTTTTAAGATTTCTCTATTTTCGGATGAAATGCTGCCAAGGCTGTCATCTTCTGCAATCTTTGTATCATCCTCTTCTTCATCCGGTCCAAATAAAACGGACATAATTTTACTGAAGAATCCCTGTTTTTTTCTCTTTTCCTTTGCTTCCTTTAAATCTTTTAATTCTTCGATACTTCCAAGGCGTTCAAATTCATCCTGGACCTCACTGTCCTCATCTTCTGAATGCTCTAATTCTTCTCCATTTTCATCTGCTTTCAGCAAATCGCCGATATCGGATAAGTCAGCATCTCCGGATAACATATCCATAAGATTAATGGCATCATCATCTTCTGAAAGAAGTGGTTCCTCTTCCTCAGATTCTGTCTTTGATGCTTCCGGTATCTCCGCCGCCGAATCTTCATCCAGCGTATCAAAAAAGCCCAGAGGCTCTTCTTCCTCGGAAGCATCATCTTCCGGTGTTTTCGACGTATCCATATGTTCTTCCTCTCCGGAATCGCCCACTTTCTTCCGGACAGCGTCCATGATGTCATCCACATCTTCCATCATATCTGACGGTGCAGACCCATCTGTTGCCATATCTGTGCCCTCTGATGAGATTGGCTCTGAAGCATCCCGCAGCTGATTGGTTTCTTCTGACTGGTTTGCTGCTTCCGGCTGTTTTGTTGCAAAAGCTGCCTCCATATCGGATGTCTGGTCTTCATTGACATCAATATCTGCCTGATTTGATGCCTCTTCGTCTAATTCCATTTCGAATTCCTGCAGGAAATCATCTGCTGCTCCTGTTGCCAGCTCCTGTTCAAATTCACGCAGGAAACCTGTGCCGGAGTAATCCTCGTGTTTCTTCTCTACCGTTTTTTTCTCCCGCTCTCTTGGCTTTGCAGCTTCTTCATTCATTGATTGAATCAAATTCTCGATATCCTTCTTATTATTTCTTCTGTTAGCATCTGAAACTGAATTCAGCAAATCGTCCAGATAATCTTCACTCTTACTCAAATTTATACCTCCATGTATCCAAGTTGCCTGTATATCTGCTTACAGGGTCTGCCACAACATCTCCCAGCAGATGCCGGACAGCGTAAAGGAAAGGGATGTGATGTAACATCACACCCCTTTGTCTGCGTTCTTCCCTTACTTTCCAGTCTGGTCAATCAGTCTGTCGATAGCCTGTACCAGACTTCCAATCTCCGGTTTAGTCAATTGGGCGTCTGCTCCGAGTGATTCACCTTTTCTTCTCATTTCATCATTTACCAGGGAAGAGAAAATGATTACCGGAATATCATGCATGTTATCGTTCTCTTTTACCAGTTTTGTTAACCGGTGTCCGTCCATCAATGGCATCTCGATATCGGTAATAATACAATGTACTTTATCTTTTACATTGCCAGCTTTCTCATAAGCACAAAGCTTGTCCCATGCTTCCTGTCCGTTCATATTGACATTCAGGTTGGTATAACCTGCTTTCTTCAGACAATCTGTAATCAATTTACTTAATAATGGGGAATCCTCTGCAATCATAATCGGGGAATCATTACGGTTACGATTTTCCAGATGCTCTACATCAGATACCTTAAGTCCTGTTTCCGGGCTGATATCAGAAATAATTTTTTCAAAGTCAAGAATAACAATCAACTGTCCATCCAGTTTAATGACTCCGGTTGATACACCCTTGTCCTGGACATTAATCGTTGCATCCGGTTTGATAATCTCTGACCAGGAGACACGATGAATTCCAATAACCTGATCTACATGGAATGCAATATTTAATTTATTAAAGTTTGTGATAATAAACAAACCTTTTCCTTCTTCATCCTGCATACCCAGACATCTTCTCAGGCTGATTACCGTCAGCATGGTATCTCGTGGCATAAAGATTCCTTCCACACTCGGATGTGCATTTGGTACCGGGGTTACCGGCTGATAGGATAAAATCTCACGAATCTTCGCTACGTTAATTCCGTAATGATTATCCCCTAAAGTAAACTCCAGCACTTCCAGTTCGTTCGTACCATTTTCTAACAGAATATTTGTCTCCATTTATGTTTTCCTCCCAAGGTCATTTCTTAGAATATTTCTATTTCAAATTATAACATAATATTACATAAAAATGCACCGTTTTTTTACAATTCTTTAGATATTTTTACTATTTTACAGATTACAGGTCTTATGTACCGTGTTTTCTACTACTTCCAGAGAGATTTTACTCAAATCTTCCGGTGTACCTTCCGGCACCTCAAAAAGTAAAACCGTATCTGTGCCACTTCCTGCTTCAATAGTCCCCTGATATGTGCCAAGGTCATTTAACAGAATTGAGACCTGTGCAACAGCTTCCACGCTGTCATTTAATGTCATGCGGAATGACACCTTGCGGCTTAACATATCACAATCAACTGCTTCGGTTCCGGCATTGTTTAAATGAAAATGTAAAACCAGATACTTATTTCCAGCGGTCGGCTCTACGATATAAGACGAATCCTGCTGATAGACGGAAGCAAATTCTGCCCCAGTATACTGCACATCAATGCCCGGTATTGCCACTGCATCGTTTAAGGACACACTGTTGTCCGATGCCGCATTCTCCGGAGTTCCTGTTGCATCTCCACCTTCTGATGGCATCTGCTCAGTGGAATCCGGCTGTTCCACGGCCTCGGTATCTGTAGTCTCTGTTGTCTCTTCACTCTTTGACAGCCTTACAATTCCATCCTGTTGCTTTATATTATACTTTGATACTACATGTGCTGCATAATCTACAATTGTCTGTTCTTCCTGTTCCGTTAATTCAATCGGCTGCTCTCCGCATCCGCCTAAGAATAACGCAGCCAACAGCACACATGCCGTTGTTTTTATCTTTCTGTCCATCATAGGCACTCCTTAACTTATCAATCTATTTCCATGTTAGCATTTTTCCGGCTTTCAGGCAATAGTTATTTCACGTTCTTCCTCGTTATCATCGCGATTGCTGGTGTCTAATTCTATCCAGAATTCCACACCAGCCTCATGGTTAATGACTCCGCACTGCTGATGCATGGAATCCATAATTGCTTTTACAATGGACAGACCAATTCCGCTGCCTCCATAAGCTCTGGTTCTTGCTTTATCTACCTTATAGAATTTAATCCAGATATTATCAATGTCTTCTTCCGGAATCGGCTTTCCGGTATTAAACACGCTGACTCTTACTACATCCTGCTTACATTCATAAGAAATTTTAATCCGGTTTTCACCTTCCAAATGGTTGATTGCATTGCTCAGATAATTGGTTATAACCTCTTCTATCTTAAATTCATCCGCCCACACAAAAAGCGGCTGCTCGTCAAATTCCAAAATAGCTCCTTTCTGTTCTAAGATAATGGCATTACTGGCAGCTACTCCACGGATCAGTTCGGTGATATCAAACCGTTCCATCACAATAGCATCATTCCCAAATTCCAGCTGATTCAAAGTAAGAAGTTTCTTTACCATGCGGTTCATCTTCTCTGCTTCATCTGTAATGACCTCACAATAGAAATTTCTGCTCTCCGGATCGTCCTGCACACATTCCTGTAAGCCTTCTGCATAACCCTGAATCAGTGCCAGCGGTGTCTTTAGCTCATGGGAAACATTTGACAGAAAATCTTTTCTCATCTCGTCAATCTGTTCCTTCTTTTCGATATCTATCTTCAATTCATTATTAGCACTCTTTAATTCCGATATGGTCCGCTCTAAGATTTCCGATAGCTGGTTCATATGCTCGCCCAACTGTTCAATCTCATTATCTCCCTTGACCTCATACTTGGCATCAAAGTCGAATTCTGCCATTTTCTTGGATATATCTGTAAGCTGCAGAATTGGGTTAGTAATACGACGTGTAACAAAAAAAATGATAATACCACTCACTATTACCGCAACAACTCCTACATCCATCAGCAAACGATTAGACACCTGCGCACTTTCCTTGATACTTTCCAATGGAGTTCTCGCCAGCAAAAGATTACCATCTGCCAGGGTTCCCCAGAGAATCAGATAATCCGATTCCAGCCTGGTATCCTCTTTTTCTCCCATGACATAATTGTCGTTTGCTTTCAGTACTTTCATATTAAGATGCATATCATCATTCTGCACACTTGCCATGATAATTTCCATAAACTGCATCCTGAGATTTTCCACACCATTGGTAGAAGAACGCACTACTGTACCATCAGATGTAATGATTAAAATCGTCAGGTTACCATTGGAACAGATTTTTTCAAAATCTATATCATAATCTGATGTATTTAAGATTCCCTGTTCACTGGCCGCATTTATCTGCTGAAACCCATTTTCCAGCACTTCCTGTTTATAGCGGGTATAATAGCCTTCCAGCAGGGTAACATTAAGAAGCCAGCACAGTAATACCGTGCCGGCCACTAATCCAACGATAGTCAATGTAATCTGTGTTGTAATGGAATGCTGTTTTTTCTTATTCTTTGCCATATCTCTTCCACCTTATCACATTTTATTGCGGTGCATCAATGTCCAGCTTATAGCCCATACCCCAGATTGTCTTGATATAATCCCCTTTTTCGCCCATCTTGCTACGCAGCTTTTTCACATGGGTATCGATGGTTCTGGCATCACCGAAATAATCATAATTCCATACATGATTCAGAATTTTCTCACGGGATAAAGCAATTCCCTTATTCTCCATGAAATATGCCAGAAGCTCAAATTCTTTATAGCTCAAATCAATATTTTTGCCGTCAATTGTTACCATATGGGCAGCCTTGTCCATTACAATGCCACCTACTTCCAGCACATCATCTTCCGTATAATTGCCGGTTCTCCGCAAAATTGCCTCTACCCTTGCCACCAGGATCTTCGGGCTGAATGGTTTACTGATATATTCATCCACACCAAGTTCAAATCCTAAAAGTTCATCACTTTCTTCACTCTTGGCTGTCAGCATGATAATCGGTGTCTTGGAACTTTCCCTGATTTCCCGGCATACATCCCAGCCGTTCATCTTCGGCATCATAACATCCAGAATAATCAATGCAATATCTTTATTTTTATAAAATACGTCTAAGGCTTCTTCTCCGTCTCCTGCCTCTAACACTTCAAAGTTCTGTTTTACCAGGAAATCCCTCACCAGCTTACGCATACGGCTTTCATCGTCTACCACCAGAATTTTACGTTTTTCCATATTTGCTTCCCTCTTCTTTTTTCTATAGTTTAACGGATAAATATGTCAAATTTGTGTTCTTCTGCGATTTAATTCTGCTTTTCCAAAGCATCCAGTGCCGCTTCTCTTTCATCCAGTTCCTGTTCCCACTCTTCATATTTATTAATGATTTTCGTCTCATAATTTAAGATTGTGGTACTGCCACTGGTAAGGCTGATGGCAAACATGGCAATAACAATGATAATCAGCACAATATTCACAGAAAGTAAGATGCGGCAGCGCTTCTGTAATTTCGTTTCCTGTTGTTCCTCTGAATTTTTATCAGCATTTTCGTTTGGGTGCTCACCAGATTTTTCTTTGCCAGCTACATGGTCAAGGTCTAAGCCCATATCTTTCACAGGAATACCTGGTATTTCGGATGCATCCACCCCGGGCAGTCCTTTCAGATAATCCTGCAGTTCTTTTAGATAGGCATATCCTATCGGTGTATGGAACAATTCCTGAGCCATGATTCTCTGGTAGATTTCCTGTACCATCTGTGGATTATCCATATTCATATTATCATGTATGTACTGGATTCCTTCCACTTCCTTTTTGGCCAATTTTGCCTGTTCTTCATTTTCAAATACGAATCCACTTACTTCCCAGACTTTGCCATCTAATTCTTTTTGTTCCATATTTCCTCCTGCAATTTACAATCCCAAAAAAGTCTTTTTATAAAATGGTGCAACCTCACCAATCAGCTCCATTGCCTTTTCGTCTGCTTCATGCATATCAAGACGCATATAGCCAAGGGACGGCTTTACAGCTTCAGCAATTCCTTCAAAGACGCTCTTTCTCTCACCCTTAAACTCTACAACCAGCAAATAACTAATGTCATCCTTACGTTCAATCTTCGTTACCAGATATGCTTTCTTGATATTCTTCTGTTTCTTCATATATTCACTGAGTATCTGTTTCAGTTCATCCGCCTCCGCAATTGACTCACCAACAAATACACCCGTTTTCTTTTCAACAAGATTGCCAGATGCCATCTCAGCTTCCTGCCTCTTATAGCGTTTGAAATAACCTATAATAATTTTCTTCCGGTTCTCTTCTACCCGAAGTTCCATACTGCCCGGATTGATTACAAAATCTCGCTCTCCTGCAATCTTCATCAGCTGGTCAAAACTGACTTTCTGTCCCTTCCATTCCTTTACATTATAAATCTTCTGGAAACTCTGCCAGTCTGTATACACCGGCATCCACTGTGCTCCATTGCTATCCTGTAACAATGCAAACTGAAGGGCTGTTCCCTTTTTTCCGTCTGCATCCTTTTCTTCCTTCGGGTCCTCTACCACTTTTACCGGACATAAGAATTCCCCGCGGACTACCTCTTTTAACATACGGTCACATAAGAACTGCTCCGCACGTTTCCACTGTTCATCTTTCTTTTCTTCAAATAAAATCTGTCTGTGTCTTGCCATTGCAAGAATCAGAGCCGGATTTACAACCGGAATCTGTGCTTTGGAAAGCTCGGAAAAATCCGGTGGTGGAAGCAAATCATCTCTTTTTAATCTGCAGGAATAGCTTCCCACATCCAGTATCAGATCTTCCATACCCCACCAGTGGAGGTTTGCCCAGAAGAACATCTGCTTGTCTCCTCTGATTCCTTTTAATTCCAGTTCTACATTCTGCTCTTTATAATGTTCTATTGCCCTTTGAGCAAATTCTTTCGTTGAAAAGATTAATACACTTCCGTCCCCCATAACACGCGGGTAACCGGTATGCTTGTCCCATGCGCAGTAAAGCTCTTTGCATCCCTTTATTTTATCTGCCAGAATCTTGTTAAACACTTCTATCTTCTTTAAAAAGTTATCTGCCACAAAGGTTTTCTTCTTATGATGTACTTCTGCAGAACGAATCAGAAATTCCAGCTCCTCTAAAGTAAGCTTTGCAAGTTCCTGTTCATCCGGCATTTCATAATTCAAAAGATGGGTCTCTAATAATTCTTCTTTACGCTCTTTACTAATTTCCATGTTCTTCTCCTATATCTTTCCTTAAAACAATCACGTTATTTCTATTTTAATATAAAAACACTATAAAGTAAAATAGAATCCTTCCGGATTCTACTTTATCTTTCACGCAGTTTACATCAGTTCTTCAATGACTCCTGTTTCATTGTATTTTCTGCAGTCAATGACACGCTGATTGGAAGAACCTTTGAATTTTAATGTAATATCATATAGCTCTGCCACATAAGGGCCATCCACCAGCACATCGATTAAGGATAATAATTCTTTCGTATCCTCGGTATATCTTCTTCCCTCCGGTACCAAATCCTTATCCAGTACATATCCGGTATATGCCCATATGTCTTTTTCCGGATGTTCCGTCCGCACCCGCTTGATAAATGGAAGCAGTGCATGCTGGTTTTCCGGTTCAAAAGGGTCTCCTCCCAAAAGAGTCAGTCCCTTGATATAGGGAGATTCCAAAGATGCAAGAATTTCATCTTCTACTTCTTTTGTAAATTCCTCTCCATTTTTAAAGTCCCATGTTTCTGGCTGAAAACACTCTTTACAGTGGTTCCGGCAGCCGGATACAAACAGCACCGTTCTTACACCGGTGCCGTTCGCAATATCATTATATTTAATCGCTGAATAATACATTTTCTTTTCACTTTCTTTTTATAAGTGAAGTACACGCTCCTTGATTTCCTGGGTTCTTCCCTGATTCCAGAACTGGGAACCAATATAACCACAGGTACGTCTTGCCACGTTCATCTTATCCTGGTCACGGTTGTGGCAATGCGGGCACTCCCAAACTAATTTTCCATCATCATCTTTTACAATCTGAATCTCACCATCATAGCCGCATACCTGGCAGTAATCGCTCTTGGTATTTAACTCTGCATACATGATATTCTCATAGATGAATTTCATTACAGATAAAACAGCATCCAGATTATCCTGCATGTTCGGAACTTCCACATAGCTGATTGCTCCACCCGGTGAAAGTGCCTGGAACTGGGATTCGAATTTCAGCTTGGTAAATGCATCGATATTTTCGGTTACATGCACATGATAACTGTTGGTAATGTAATTCTTATCGGTAACACCCGGAATAACTCCGAAACGTTTCTGTAAACATTTTGCAAATTTATAGGTGGTAGACTCAAGCGGTGTTCCATATACGGAGAAATCAATATTTTCTTTCTCTTTCCACTCCTTGCAGGCATCATTTAACCGCTGCATTACCTTTAAGGCAAATGGTGTTGCTGCCGGGTCGGTATGTGGTTTTCCGGTCATATATCTGGTACATTCACAAAGTCCTGCATAGCCCAGCGAAATAGTAGAATATCCACCGTACAAAAGCTTGTCTATGGTCTCGCCTTTCTTCAGACGGGCAAGTGCTCCGTACTGCCAGAGAATCGGTGCCACATCAGAAGGTGTTCCCTTCAGGCGGTTATGACGCGCCATCAATGCACGGTAGCAAAGATTCAAACGCTCATCAAATAGCTTCCAGAATTTTTCAAAATCTCCTCCGGAAGAGCATGCCAGATCTACCAGATTCAAGGTTACCACGCCTTGATTGAAACGACCGTAGAACTTCGGCTTGCCATCTTCATCATGATATACGGTAAGGAAGGAACGGCAGCCCATACAGGTATAGCAGTTGCCATCTTTTAATTCCTTCATTTTTTTCTCAGAAATATAATCCGGAACCATACGCTTTGCAGTACATTTTGCTGCTTTCTTAGTCAGATAATAGTATTCCGAATCCTCATGGATATTATCCTCTTCCAATACATAAATCAACTTTGGAAATGCTGGTGTAATCCATACGCCATCCTCATTCTTAACACCCTGATAACGCTGGTCTAGCACTTCCTCTATAATCATGGCAAGGTCTTTTTTCTCCTGCTCATTCTTTGCTTCGTTCAGATACATGAACACGGTTACGAATGGGGACTGTCCGTTGGTAGTCATCAGGGTTACTACCTGATACTGGATAACCTGTACGCCCCGCTCGATTTCTGCATGAAGTCTTCTTTCCACAATGCTGTTAATCTTCTCTTCGCTCAGCTCCACATCGCTCTCTTTTAATGTCTGCACCAGCTCTGCATGAATTTTCTCACGGCTGATCTGGACAAATGGTACTAAATGTGCCAGTGAAATACTCTGTCCGCCATACTGGGAGCTTGCCACCTGAGCAATAATCTGGGTTGCAATATTACACGCTGTAGAGAAAGAATGTGGCTTGTCAATTCTGGTTCCGCTGATAACGGTTCCGTTCTGTAACATGTCCTCTAAATTTACCAGATCACAGTTATGCATATGCTGTGCAAAATAATCTGCATCATGGAAATGGATAATTCCCTG
>OOIG01001634.1_pt1 | contig 16340 bp, 15 predicted proteins | sample 1692091 | NCBI WGS metagenome assembly OOIG01 (sample SAMN06348188, study PRJEB24527) | human gut metagenome | biome: human gut; feature: ankylosing spondylitis patient; material: feces | host: Homo sapiens | place: China | collected 2015-10 | reverse complement strand
GATTTTTCCATGCGCTATATGCTGGTGGACGGCCACGGCAACTTCGGCTCCGTGGACGGCGACCCCCCGGCCGCCTACCGTTACACCGAGGCTCGGCTCAGCAAAATTTCCAACGAAATGCTCCGGGACATCGACAAGGACACCGTGGACTGGGACCCCAACTTCGACGAGACCCGCAAAGAGCCTCGTGTACTCCCCTCCCGCTTCCCCAACCTGCTGGTCAACGGTTCCTCCGGCATCGCTGTCGGCATGGCCACCAACATCCCGCCCCACAACTTAGCGGAGGTCATTGACGCCTGCGTGTGCGTGCTGGATGATCCGGAAGCGACCCTGGCCGATCTGATGGAGCATATCTCCGGCCCCGACTTCCCTACCGGCGGCATCATTATGGGACGCAGCGGTATCCGCGCGGCCTACGCCACCGGCCGTGGCAAGGTGGTCGTCCGCGCCCGGACGGAGTTTGAGGAGCACGGCAAGGACCGGATGCGGATTATCGTCACCGAGCTTCCTTATCAGGTCAACAAGCGCCAGCTCATCAAGAACATTGCCGAGCAGGTGAAGGACAAGCGCCTGGACGGCATTTCCGACCTCCGAGACGAGACCGACCGCAACGGTATGCGCATTGTCATCGAGCTGAAAAAGGACGCCAACCCCCAGGTTGTGCTGAACAATCTGTTCAAGCAGACGGCCTTGCAGTCCAGCTTCGGCATCATCATGCTGGCGCTGGTGGACAACCAGAAGCAGCCGAAAATCCTCTCCCTGCGGCAGATCATCGACGAATATCTCAAGCATCAGGAAGAGGTTCTCACCCGGCGCACCCGGTATGACCTGAAAAAGGCGCAGGAGCGGGCACATCTGCTGGAAGGTCTGCTCATTGCCCAGGATAACATCGACGAGGTCATTCACATCATCCGCTCGGCCTACGACGATGCCAAGCAGCGTCTGATGGATCGCTTCGCCCTGGACGATGTTCAGGCACAGGCCATTCTGGACATGCGGCTGAAAGCCCTCCAAGGTCTTGACCGGGAGAAGCTCCAGAGCGAATACGACGAGCTGGAAGAAAAAATCAAGTATTATCTGGAGCTGCTGGCGGACGAAAAGAAACTCAAGGCGGTTCTGCGCAGCGAGATGATCGAGATCCGGGACAAGTTCGGCGACAAGCGGAAAACCGAGATTCAGGAGATCGAGGACGAAATCGACATCGAAGACCTGATCGAGGAGGAGACCTGCGCCTTCACGCTGTCCAACCAGGGCTACATCAAGAGAATGCCCGTGGACACCTACCGCACCCAGAGCCGGGGCGGCCGGGGCGTCAACGCCCAGAATCTGAAGGAAGAGGATTACGTCAAGAGTCTGACCATTGCGTCTACCCACGACCACATGCTCTTCTTCACCGATCAGGGACGGGTGCATCACCGCAAGGGCTACCAGATTCCCGAGGCAGGCCGCACCGCCCGGGGTACTGCCATCGTCAACGTGCTGCCCCTGAATCCCGGCGAGTCCGTCACCGCCATGGTGATCACCCGGGAGTTTGACGAAAATGAGTTCCTGATGATGGTCACCAGGAAGGGTACCGTCAAGCGTATCCCCTTCGTCTCCCTGAAAACCAACCGCAAGGCGGGCATCCGCGCCATCACCCTGGACGAGGACGACCACCTGATCAGCGTCATCCGCACAAACGGCGACGACAATATCGTTCTTGCCACGGCCTTTGGCTATGCCATCTGCTTTAACGAAAACGACGTGCGGTGCATGGGTCGTGACGCGGCGGGCGTTCGCGGTATTATGTTAACCGATGGGGACTATGTAGTGGGCGCGGAGAAGGCCGAGGAGGGCAAGACCCTGCTCACCGTCACCCAGAACGGCTACGGCAAGCGCACCGCTCTGACGGAGTACCTGCGCACCGGCCCCAATGGAGAAAAGCAGGCCCAGAGCCGGGGCGGCAAGGGTCTTAAGAACTACAACATCACCCCCAAGACCGGCAATGTGGCCGGCTGCCGTGTGGTGGGCGAGAATGACGACGTGATGCTGATCGAAAACGGCGGCGTGATCATCCGCATTCCCGCGTCCTCCATCAACGTCTACAAGCGGGATGTTCAGGGCGTCATCGTCATGCGCATTGACGAGGGCAACCAGGTGGTTTCCCTGGAGCGTGTGGAAAAGATGGACGAGGAAGAATCCGGAGAACAGGCATGAAAACCGTGACCCTGTATACCGACGGCGCCTGTTCCGGCAACCCCGGCCCCGGCGGCTGGGGCGCCATTCTGGAATACAACGGCGTGGAAAAGGAGCTTTCCGGCGGGGAGGACAGCACCACCAACAACCGCATGGAGCTGACGGCGGTGATCCGGGGCTTGCAGGCGCTGAAAGAACCCTGCACCGTGGAGCTGTACAGCGACAGCAAGTACGTCATTGACGCCCTGGAAAAGGGCTGGGCGTGGGGCTGGAAAAAACGGGGCTGGGTCAAGTCCGACAAAAAGCCCGCCCTGAATTCCGACCTCTGGGAAACGCTGCTGACCCTGACCCAGAAGCACGACGTGCATTACCACTGGGTCAAAGGCCACGCGGAAAACCCGAAAAACAACCGCTGCGACGAGCTGGCGGTCAGCGAGTGGAAGAAACGGAAATAAGGCCATCGGGCAGCGGAAACGCTGCCCGATGCGGCCATAGGAGGCAAACATGTTTTTATCCATCGGCAACGACTTTGCCGTCCGGGACAGGAGCATCATCGGCATTTTTGATCTGGACAACACCTCCACCTCCAAGCGCACCCGGGAGTTTCTGAACCGGGCGGAGCGGGAGGGTGAGGTCATCCCCTGCGACGATCTGCCCAAGTCCTTCATCCTGACGGCGGAATACGGCTTTTCCCGGGTGCATCTGACGGCGCTCAACGCCGCAACGCTGGAAAAACGGTTAAAGTAAAGATTTTAACGCAAAAAAAGGTGCATCTCCATTGGAGATGCACCTTTTTGCAAACTTTTTACTTTGTACCGAAAATCCGGTCGCCGGCGTCGCCCAGACCGGGGACGATGTAGGCGTGCTCGTTGAGCTTCTCGTCAACGGCGGCCAGGAAGATTTCCACGTCGGGGTGGGCTTCCTGAACGGCCTTGATGCCCTCGGGGCAGCCGATGATGTTCATCATGATGATGTTCCGGCAGCCGTGCTGTTTCAGAAAATCAATGGCGGCAACGGCGCTTCCGCCGGTGGCCAGCATGGGATCGACCACGTAAACCATCCGGTTGGAGATGTCCTCCGGGAGCTTGCAGTAGTATTCCACGGGCTTGTGGGTCTCAGGGTCGCGGTACAGGCCGATGTGGCCGATCTTGGCGGAGGGAATCAGCTCCACCATGTTGTCCACCATGCCGAGACCCGCGCGGAGAACGGGGACGATGGCCAGCTTCTTGCCGGACAGCATCCGGCACTTGGCGGTAGCGACGGGGGTCTGCACCTCCACCTCACGGGTGGGCAGGCTGCGGGTGGCCTCATAGCACATCAGACCGGCAATTTCGCCGACCAGCTCGCGGAATTCCTTCACGGAGGTCTTCTTGTTGCGCAGGATGGCCAGCTTATGCTGGATCAGGGGATGATCGAGGACGTGTACGTTTGCCATGATATTTCTCCTTCTATTTACAGGGTTGAATGAATCGGCCCCGGATTTATGAATTTGCTGATTCCCGCTCGAGACGTTCCCGTTCCGCCTGACTCAGGCGCAGGTAGTTGGGGGTCAGAGCGGCGCCGTCACCGGTTTCCCCGGCGGCTTGTTTTTGCGCGGCCAGCAGGGCGACGCCCACGGCGCGCTGGTGCATCCGGTGTTCCGGAGGCATAATGAGGTTGGGGACATCCCCGGAAAGGGTCTTGTAAGTCAGGACGCTGCCGTCCCCCACCAGAAACACCGGCTGGGTCAGGGGCGCAAGCTCCTGCTTCAGCTGCTCCAAAGCAATGGCCCGGTCGTCGGTAATTCTTTCAAGACTTCCGTGGTTTACATAAAACAGCGCATGATACACCTGGCTCCGCCGGGCGTCCATCACGGGACAGACGTAGCCCTGATATGCGCCCAGGGAAAGCGCCATGGCTTCCAGGGTGCTGACGCCGTAGCAGGGCACTTCCCTGCCCCAGGCGAAGCCCTTGGCGGCGGCGACGCCGATGCGCACGCCGGTAAAGGAGCCGGGGCCTGCGGCCACGGACACCGCGCTGACGTCGGCCACGGTTTTTCCGCACTGGTGCAGCAGATTTTCCGCCATGACCATCAGGGTCTGGCTGTGGGTCAGGCCGGTGTTCTGGTAGCTTTCCCCCAGAAGCTTTCCGTCCTCCAGCAGCGCCGCGGAGGCGGCTTTCGCGCTGGTTTCAAAGGCTAAGATCAGCAAGAAAATCCCCTCCCGAAATGGTGATCCGCCGGGTGTTCTCTCCCAGAACGTCGATGGTGACGCTGACCGCGCCCTCCATGGCCTCGGTCACATTCTCGCTCCACTCCACGGCGCACACGCCGCCCCGGTCGAGATAGTCCTCCCAGCCAATGTCGAACAGATCGTCGGCGGAGGAAAGGCGGTACATGTCAAAATGAAACAGAGGGAGCCGCCCGCCCAAGTATTCGTTGACGATGGTATAGGTGGGGCTGGTGACGGCTTCTTTGAACCCCAGCCCCCGGGCAAGTCCCCGGGTGAAGGCGGTCTTCCCTGCCCCAAGGTCGCCCCGGTAGGCAAGAACCGTCCCGGCGGGGATGATTCTGCCCACCGCCGCGCCGATTTTTTCCGTTTCCTCCGGGGAGTTTGTAATAAATTCCATGATATTGCTTCCTTATTGATGGGCATTCTTTAACTTTTCCGCCTGGTCGGCGGTGGCGAGGGCGTTGATGATCTCGTCCAGGTCGCCGTCCATGATCGCGTCAATGCGGTACAGGGTCAGTCCCACCCGGTGGTCGGTGACGCGACCCTGGGGGAAATTGTAGGTGCGGATGCGCTCGTTGCGCATTCCCGTTCCCACCTGACTGCGGCGCAGACCGGTGACTTCGCTGTCCAGACGCTCCTGCTCCATTTCGTAGAGCTTGCTCGCCAGCATCCGCATACATTTTTCCCGGTTCTGGATCTGGCTTCGTTCCTCCTGACAGGCGACCACGATGCCCGTGGGCTTGTGGATCAGCCGCACGGCGGAGGAGGTCTTGTTGATGTGCTGACCGCCCGCGCCGCTGGAACGGTAGACCTGCATTTCGATGTCGGCGGGGTTGATCTGCACGTCCACCTCCTCCATCTCCGGCAGAACCGCGACGGTTGCCGTGGAGGTGTGGACGCGGCCGCCGGACTCCGTTTCGGGAACCCGCTGGACACGGTGGACGCCAGACTCATATTTGAGCCTTGAGTACGCGCCCCGGCCGCTGACGATGAAGTCCGCCTCCTTGACGCCCCCCAGCTCCGTTTCGTTCAGGTTCATCAGCTCGATGCGCCAGCCCATTTTTGCGGCGTACATGGAGTACATCCGGAATAAACTGTGGGCAAACAGGGCGCTTTCCTCGCCGCCCACGCCGCCGCGGATTTCCATAATGACGTTTTTTTCGTCATTGGGATCCTTGGGAAGGAGCAGAATCTGCAATTTTTCGGCCAGGGCTTCCTTCTGCGCCTTGGCGGCGGCGTAGGTTTCCTGGCAAAGCGCCTTCATTTCCGGGTCGGCCATCAGCTCCTGGGCGTCCGCCATGTCCTGCTGCGCCTGATTGTAGGCGTGGAAGGCCTCCACAATGGGTTCCAGGTCATTTTTTTCCCGAAGCAGCTTCGCCGCCTTCTGGGGGTCGGCGTAAAAATCCGGCTGCTCGGACTTGGCGGAAAGCTCCTCGTATTTGTTGCAGATGGCCTGTAGTTTATCCAGCATATAGCTACTCCATTAAAAGTTAAGATATCGGTAAATCTGGCAGCCGGATACGCATTTTCGACTTTTTTCCAGACATACATCCACCTTGTGGGGGAATGTTATTAGGGAAGCTCTGATGGAATCGGCGAGAGCCGACAGCGAGAGATTTTTCTCTAGCCGAAAGTTTCAAAAGCGGAGGAATACTGTATGTATTTCCCGCTTTTGAAACTGCGCGGATAGAGGAAAAGATCCGCTGCTCGGCCGAAGACGATTTCATCAGAGGTTCCCTACAGGACGGAACACATTTAAGACGCAGCTGGCGGTGTCCGTCAGGGTCTTTGTCTCCCGCAGGCGTTGGGCGCCGTCATGGCCGATGCGGAAAACGTGGGGCGTCATGGAAAGCAGATTCTCCACCTGCTCCCCTTCCACGGTGAAGGGAAAGCGAATGGGGACGGACTTCACAAGGGTGAAGCCCGGCACGTCCGGGACGGTGTCCTTGGGCTTTTCGATAAGATGGTCGTAAATGATGGATTTCAGTCCAAGCAAATGATCTTCCGCCGCCAGCACCTGAAGAAAATACCCCTCCGGCCGCAGAACACGCTTAAATTCCTCCGGCACGGTCAGGGCGAACAGACTGGTGAGAAGGTCACAGGAGTGGTCGGCCACGGGAATGTGGGACGCGGTGGCGCAGAGCCACAGACCGTTCTTGTATTTTCCGGCGGCGCAGCGGACGGCCTCCCGGGAGATGTCCATCCCGGTAAGGTGCATTCCAAGAGCCTCAGCCAGACGGGCGGAGTAATACCCTTCCCCGCAGCCCACGTCCAGAAGCTCGCCGGAGGGTCTTATCTCATTTGAGTTAACCATTAACGCTTTTGAGACGGCAATCAGAGCTTCGGCAATGGGGGCGTAGTATCCCGCCTCCAGAAAGGCGCGGCGGGACAGCACCTGCGCCCGGGTGTCCCCCGGATGCAGGGAGTGCTTCTGCTGAACCGTCAGCAGATTCACATAGCCTTGCCGGGCAATGTCGAAACAGTGATGCCCGGCGCAGACGAGAGATTTGTTAAGGGTATTCAGTTTGCTTCCGCAGATCGGGCAAATCAAATCCATTCCGCAACCCTCCATCCTATAGTATACCGCATTTTTGCCGTTACGTCAAATCAAAATTGCGGATATGGGTGCGTTGGGACGGAACAGAAAGAATGACGGAGGTGGTTCCATGCGGCGGTTTTTGGCGGTTCTTGCGATCTTAAGCCTGTTGGTTATCCCCGTGGACGCGGCGGAGACGACAAAATATGTGGCGCTGACCTTTGACGACGGGCCCTCCGGGCGGTATACCCGCCGGCTTCTGGACGGCCTGTGGGAGCGGGAGGTGAAGGCCACGTTTCTGCTGTGCGGCTACCGGATCCAGGATTACCCGGACATCACCCGGCGGATTTTCGACGAGGGTCACGAGATCGGCTACCACGGCTACACCCACAACAGCATGGAGCAAATGAGCCGCCGCGCGGTGGCCTCCGAGATCATGGACACCCAGGCGCTGCTGCCCGAGGGGTGCGAGCCGGTGTTTCTCCGGCCGCCGGGAGGGTGCTGCAGCGACGCGGTGCGGCAGGTGGCCGAGGCGCGGCGGCTGGCCATCCTCAGCTGGTCGGTTGACCCCCGGGACTGGGCGACCTCCGACACGGCGGCGGTGGAGCGGGCGGTGCTGAAAAACGTGAAGGACGGGGACATCGTCCTGCTCCACGACATGACGGCAAGCTCGGTGCAGGCGGCGCTGGACATTGTGGACGTTCTGAAAAACCAGGGCTATGAGATCGTCACGGTGTCGGCGCTGGTAAAGCTCCGGGGCGTGAAGCTGAAGCCGGGAAAGACCTATACCAGCTTCCCGGCGGAGCTGAAATGAAAGGTACAACCCCTTGGCTCTCCCTTCGGGAGAGCTGTCGCCGAAGGTGACTGAGAGGGCTTTGCACCCTAATTTTCCCTCTCCGTCCTCGCTCGGCCACCTCTCCCAAAGGGAGAGGCAAGGGGTGCTTATAAAAAACAGACACAGCAGGTTTTCCTACTGTGTCTGTTGACTGCTTGGCGACGGCGCTTACGACGCCTGATTTTCAAAGGCGTTGACCTCGCTGGCGGCTTCCATGGCGAAGTAGGCGCGCAGAACATCCTCAGCCACGGCGGCGAGGGTCGCGCCGTGGGCGGCCTTTTCGCCGTAGACGGCTACGGCGATCTCCGGGTCTTCCATGGGGGCGAAGCAGATGAACGCGCCATGGTCAGAGCCGCCGGAGGAGTGCTGAGCAGTACCGGTCTTGCCGCATACCTTGACGGGGAAGGTGTCCAGGTCCTTGGGGCCGCCGAAGTGGGAACGGGCGGTGCCTTCGCCTCCTTCGATAACCTTGCGCATACCTTCAATGTAGGTATTGTAGGTGGTGGAAGCAATTTCCATCTGGCTCATGATCTCGGGAGAATTTTCCTTGATCAGGCTGCTGTAATCGGAGGCGACCACCCGGCTTAAGAAGGTGGCCTTCATCCGGGTACCTTTGTTCGCCAGGGTGGAGGCGTAGACGCACAGCTGCAGGGGGCTGAAACGGTTCTCGGCCTGTCCGATGGCGGCCAGAACACGGTCGCCTGCGGTGATCTGGGAGTTGACGCCGGTCTCGCCGTAAGCGGCCTTCTTACTGGCCTCATCCGTGACCCAGCCGACCTTTTCCGTCAGCTCGATGCCGGTGGGAACGCCCAGACCCAGGGCGTTGGCGGTCGTGTTCAGATAGTCGATGGACAGGCGGTCGCCCAGCACATAGAAGAAGTAGTTGCAGGACACCTCCAGCGCCCGCTCGGCGGTCAGCTCGCCGTGGGTCACGCCGGGGTTGGACTTATAGATCAGGCACATGGGAGAGAAGCCCGCGTACTTGGTGAAAACACCCTTATCCTGAATGATCTCGCCGGGGAGGTACAGGAATCTGCCGAAAAATTCACTTTCCGGATTTTTACTGCGGTTTTCCATGGCGGCGATAAGGGTGCACATCTTGAAGGTGGAGCCGGGGGCGTAGTTGGCACCGAAGGCGCGGTTGAAGAAGGGCTTGAGGGGGTCGGCCTCGATCTCCGCCCAGTCCTGGTTCATGGTGGCGAGATTGTAGGTGGGATAGCTGGCACAGGCCAGAATCTCGCCGGTCTTGACCTTCATGACGATGACCGCCGCGCCCTCCGCGTCCAGGCCGTTACTCGCATCCTTGGAGGTGTTCTTCTCCGGGTCGGTCAGCTCCTTCATGATGTTGGCAAGAGAGTCCTCGGCAATGCCTTGCAGCTCCAAATCAATGGTGGTCTCCACGTTGTTTCCGGCGATGGGGGTGTAAACCTCGCCGGTCTTCTGGTTGACGCGCCAGAACTGCTCGACGATGGTACCGTCCTTGGAAACCACGTCCACGCGCTGACCGTCGATGCCGTGGAGGTATTCCTCGAAGGCTTCCTCAAAGCCGGACTGGCCGATGTAGGCGTCCATGGAGTAGCCTTCCTTCTCGTATTTTTCCCAGTCGGCGGCGTCCATGCCGCCCATGTAGCCTAAGATGTGGGCGCCGTATTTGGTATGATATTCCCGGACGGTGGAGGATTCCACCATCAGACCGGGGATGTTCAGCTCCAGAATGGCGGACAGATTCTCGTCGGAGATGTCCTGAATAAAGGTGTAGGTAGGCAGCTTGGAAATACCCCGAAGATCAAATTCGTAGCGCATACCGATGACGGCGCGGGCGTCCTCGTCCGACCAGCCTTCGGGGATTTTATAGCGTTCCCGCAGCTTTTCAACGAGCAGCGGCGCGGTGATGTCCGAGTCCAGCGACCGGTCAACCATGAAGCTCTGGAAGTGGTTCTGCCAGGAGGTGGCAAAATCGTTCAGAGTATACTCAAAGGGGCGGGTCTTGCTCACGGGGAAATGGTCGTTATAGCTGAGATTCAGCTCCCGGCATTTCTGCACAAGGGAGTACAGCGCCTCGTTGGTCTGGCCGTAGGACTCGATAACGTAGTGGTTGAACACCAGATTATAGCTGGCCCGGTTGCCCACCAGGACGTTGCCGTTGCGGTCAAGGATATCACCCCGGGCGGCACGGACGGTGGTAACGGTGGTGTATTTTGCGATGTTGTCGGTGTTGCCGTTTGTCTCGATGATCTGAAGGTCAAAAAGCTTCACGGCGAACAGCGCCAGAATTGTAATAAACAAAATCAGAAGCAGGATAGCGCGAAATCGGCTTATTCTTTCCATGTGGTTCCTCCAATAAGACCAATTTTATTGATGGGCGGGTACAGTAGGATCAGAATGCCAAAGCTGTAGGCGGCGGTGAACAGGAAGGAAAAGACCCGATCCCACCGTGTCAGCCCCAGACCGATGCCCACGATGAACAAGCCCATCTCATAAATCGTCAGCGCAATGCCGGCGCAGATGACAATGGACGCTTTGGTGCGCCTGAGATAGGCCTGCCGCAGCAGCGTGGCGACAATGCCGACGGCGCACAGAAGCCCAACGCAGTAAGGCCCCGGCGCGGAGCCGGAAAAATAGTAAATTGTGGACGCAAACAGGACAAACAGGCTCCCCACATCCACGCCCTCGATGACCGTGATCAGCAGGATATACACGGCCGGCAAATCGGCGGTTGCGCCGAAAATGCTGACCCGGCCCATGATAACATCCTGAATGGTCAGAAGCAGGATCCCCGTGAGCACGTACAGCGTCCATTTCAGGATCCGCTGCTTTTGCAGCTGGGTCAGATGGAACAGCTGGGAGAGGCTCCATTGCCGGGGGTCGGGCTTGAATTCCGATTGCTTTGACAGCTTTTTTCTTGCCATGGCGTGTCCTCAGCCTACGGGGGTGGTCGCCTGGGTGGCGGCGGTTTCGGAAGGGGCGGTTTCGGAAGGGGCGGTGGCGGTTTCGGAGTCCGGGGCGGTGCCGGGGGTGACCATGACCTCGGTGGTGTACTGGGTGATGATGAAGACCTGCTCCAAAGAGTTAATGTCCGCGGCGGGGTCAAGGAGGGCGAACTTGGCAACGCCCGTTTCCTCATAGCCTGCGTCCACCACGGAGCCGATGATCAGACCCCGGGGATACACCGTAGAACCGGAGGTCACCACCTGGTCTTTGTTGCGGATGATGGATTCGGAGGGCAGGTAGTTCATCTGAAGCAACGTATCGTTGCCGCTGACGTAGCCGCCCTTGACCATGCCGTTATAGCCGGAGGTGGAAATGGTGCCGGAAATTTCCAGCGTGGAGTCCAGAACGGTCTTGACGACGGCGTAGTTCACGCCCACCTCCGTCACCAGACCCACCACTTCGCCGTTGGCGGTGATGGCGCACAGGTTCTCCCGGATGCCCGCATTGGTGCCGCGGTTGATGGTGAAGGTGCTTTCCCAGTCCGAGGAGCTCCAGCCGATGATATAGGCGTCCACCAGCTTGTAGTCCTCGTTGGTGGCCTTCAGCTCCAGGAGCCTGCGCAGACGCTCGTTTTCACGGGAGACGGAGTCGGCCTGACGGGCGACGTCCTCCATCTTGGCGATGCGTTCCTCCAGCACCTTGTTTTCCGCGTCCAGAGCCTCGTAGCGGAACATATAGCTGTAGTATTTTTCCGCCGTGTTGGTCAGGGTGGTGCCTGCGGTGCGGAAGGGGGCAAGAACGCCCTGCACGATCACGCTGGGAAGACTCTGGTTGGAAATGCCGCTGTAGATGGCCAGCGCCGCCGTCAGCAGCGCGGCGATCACCAGAATGATCTTCACCTTGGTACTGAATAGATTTCTCATAAGGTATCCTCCATCACTTCCGGCGCTGTGCGGCAAAGGGTCTCATACAGCCGGCACACGGGAAGTCCCATTACATTATAATAGTCGCCCTCCAGCTTTTCGCAGAACAGCGCCGCGCCGCCCTGAATGCTGTAAGAGCCGGCCTTGTCCATGGGCTCGCCGCTTTGGACGTATTTCAGAATCTCCTTCTCGCTGAGGGGACGGAAATGCAGGCTCGTCACCTCGGTGAAGGTCTCGACCCTGTCCCCGCACAGAACGGTGCAGCCGGTCATCACCTGATGATCCCGCCCGGAGAGAAGCCGGAGCATAGACGCCGCTTCCGCCTCACTGTGGGGCTTGCCCAGAACCCTCCCCTGACAGACCACGATGGTGTCCGCGGCGATGACGATGTCGCCTTCTTCCCGGCGGACGGCCAGCGCCTTTGACCGGCTGACCCGGGCGACCTCGTCAAAGGGCGGCTTTCCGGGATCCATGGTTTCGTCGATATCCGCCGCCCGGACGGTGAAGGGAATCCCAAAGAGGGACAGAAGCGCCTTTCGCCGGGGCGAGGCGGACGCGAGAATGAGCTGCATAAGGTTCTCCTTTCGATGCGGAGGGATTTTATTCCACACCCCGTAAGTACAGTCCCCGGGTACATGCGCCGGGGTCGAGGGGCTCGGGGTTCATGTAATCGTTCAGCACACGGTCAACCTCCTTGGAATTTTCCGTGGTGAAGTACAGCCGCGTCGCCCATAAGCCCAGCTTCGCAAGATCGTCCTGACGGTCGAGCCAGCTCAGCTTCTTGCCGTTGAGCAGCACGCTGCGGCAGCTGTCGCCGTCCCGGATGACCGGGAACTCCGCGCCGGTCTTGTCGATCAGGCGGGTGGCTTTCAGATGGCAGGTGCATTCGTTGGCCTTGTTGTGAATGAGACAATGCTCCGTCACCATCAGGGGCAGCCGCCCGTAGGCGATCAGCTCGGCGTTTACCGCCTTGCTCATGTCCCGTATCTGGGGCAGGGTCATTTCAAAGCTCACCGTGGCGGAGGCCATTTCCAGGGAACGCATGACATTCATGGAGGCGGAGTTGAAGATATTCAGGCCGAAATCTCCGTGAACCCGCATTCCCGCCTCCCGCACGGGGGCAATCAGGCCGAGATTTCCCACCAGCGCGTCCCGGACGCCGGCGGCGCGGAGGACGTCCAGCCCTTTTTTGATCCGGGGCAGCTCTCCGTCGTGGACGATTCTGGGCAGCACCGCCGCCAGCCGTCCCCGCTGCACCAGCCGGGCGCAAAGCTCCCCGTCGGCAAGCAGAATGTGGATGGGAACGTACAGCATGGTGGTTTCCAGATCCAGAAGCATGGGGGTCAGCTGCTCCCGTGACGTTACCTGAACGGTCAGGCCGGGCAGACCCGTTTCGCCTTTGAATTGCGGCACGGGCTTGGGCTTGCGCAGCACCTGCTCCTCCCGCCGGGCGCGGATGGCGGTGAGCTGATTCAGCACGTCCCGGCGCATGGCGTTGATGGCGGAGGCGGAGATGATGAGACCGGGATCCACCCGGGTGCGCACCTCCACGCACCGGTAGGGCGTGCCGCCGGTTTTGGAGACCCGCTGGGCGAGCATCGCTCCGGTGATGGAGATGTTCTGGGCGCGTTCCGGCACGGGGCCGTCGGAGCGGCATGTCCGCCCCTCCGGGTCGGTGGCGATGACGCAGCTGCCGTCCACGGTGACCATGGCCTGAAAGCGGATATCCACAAGGGGGGTCTCCCCTGCCTCATAGGATTGCCGGGCGGCCTGAAGCCATTTGCCGTCGTCGTCGTTCTCCTGCCGCACGCCGAACATTTTGGTATCCACCCGGCTTGTATAGTAGCCGTCGGTGAAGCCCTGACGGTTGAAGGCGGCGTACAGGGCGTCCATCATGGGCTTGGTGACGGTCATCTCGTCCAGCGCCTTGCGGTAGACGGCGGTAACGGTGGCCACGTATTCCGCCCGCTTCATCCTGCCTTCCAGCTTCAAAGAGACCACGCCCATTTCCTGCAATTCCCGCAGATAGGGAATCAGGCAGTTGTCCTTCAGGCTCAGGGGGTATTTTTCCTGCCAGTGGGTGTAGCCGTAGCTCTGGCGGCAGGGCTGGGCGCAGCGGCCCCGGTTGCCGGAGCGGCCGCCGATCATGGCGGACATATAGCACTGGCCGGAATAGCACATGCACAGCGCGCCATGGACGAAAACTTCAATCTCAATGGGAGAATTGGCGCAGATGTAGCGGATTTCCTCCCGGCTCAGCTCCCGGCTGAGCACCACCCGCTTCATGCCCATGGCGGCGCACAGCTGCACCCCGGGCAGGGAATGGACGGTCATCTGGGTGGAGCCGTGGATAGGAATGTGGGGCGCGATCTGGCGGCACAGCTGCACGACACCCAAGTCCTGGACGATAAAGGCGTCGATATTGTACTGGGCGGCGTGGCGGATGAGCTCCGCCGCCTCCTTCATTTCCCGGTCGGAGACCAGGGTGTTCAGAGTCAGGTGCACATCCACGCCCCGGACGTGGCAGTATTTCACCGCGTCCACCAAAGTCTGAGGGGTGAAATTCTTAGCGCTCTGGCGGGCGTTCAGATTCCCCACGCCCAGATACACCGCGTTGGCACCGTTCTGCACCGCGGCCCGCAGGGCCTCCATGGAACCGGCGGGGGACAGTAATTCCAGCATAGTCTTCTCTCCGTTCAAAGGTTTGCATACTTCCGCATCCTATAATTGCCCACAGTATACCACAAATGCCGGGAAACTTCCACCCCTGCCGGGGAGAATTCAAGAAAAATTCAAGGGCTGTTCAGATTTATTTCCGCCCAAAATGCACAAAAAGAGGAAGCAAACCGAAATCTGCTTCCTCTTTTTGGTTATTTCCCCATCCAGAGATTGACGACCGGGCGGTCGGACTGATCGGGATAATGGGTGCGCACCCAGGCGGAAACCGATGGGGACTGCGTGCCGTAAATCAGCAGGAAATTGGCATCGTCCGCCGACAGACTTCCCAAATCGTCCTCGGTCAGAACCTGAACGGAATTGCTTCGGAAGGTGTAGCGGGTCAGAACGTAGGTGTAGCCGCGGTCGTTGGCTGCCTCGGCGGGCAGCAGAACGCGGTAGGATTCTCCCTCCGGCAGACCGTATTCCACCCGCACCGATTCCAGCCATTGCCGCTTGGCCGGATCCTCCCGCCCCTGGAAAATGGCCTCCAGAGAGCCGAGATTCAGATAGAGGAAGGCAAACAGTGTCACTAGGAATCCTGCGGTGAGGGCCAGCGCACGAGATTTAACGGGTGTGTCGGAAATCAGCCGGAGCATCGGAAGCATGTTCAGATAGAGAATGGCCTGAAGGACGGTTTTGGTGTACCGCTCCACACCGGCCAGACGCAGAGCCTGCACGGTGGGCATGGAGAACAGGTACATGCCCAGATTTCCCAACTGATAGACAAGGTACAGCCCGGCGGAGAACAGGGCAATTCGGATAAAATCCTTGCGCATAGGCCGGTTCAAAAGGAAGACCAGCCCGCCCAGTATCCCGCAGAAGACTACGGTCAACCAAAGCCCCCGATAGGTAAGGGCAAAGGTCAGAAAGGAGCGGCAGATGGTGAGAATCTCCTCGGCGGATTTTCCCTGGAGGGTGGCCTGATAGTTAGACAGGGTCATGGCGTGGGTGGTGGAGGCGGCCGCCGGGAAAACGTAGGCGCAGTGCTTCTGCCACAGCACCAGGGAAACCATGGGAGCCAGGAGAACCGGAGCACAGGCTCCCCAGGCTTTTTGCCGATGGGCATAAGGCACAATGACCAGGACAATGGGAAGGAGGAAGAAAATGCCGGAGTTTTTGATCTGAACCAGCCAGATAGAATAGCAGGCGGCGCAGAAAAGCTCAAATTTTCCGCACCCTTCTTTGCAGTGGGTCACGGCAAAGAGCAGGGCACACATTCCCACCATGGGAAGCAGGGTATCCACCAGCAGATCGGTAATGGCGGTGTTGTAGTCAAACACAAACCAGGCAAAGCCCAGCAGAGCGGCACAGCAAAGGGGCTTCCGCCCGGTCACCCGGGAGAACAGCGGCAGGATCGCCGCGGCGATGGGATAGGCCTCGGGTGCGGGATTGGCTCGGTGGTTCCCACCCAATGGGCGAAGTAGTAGATGTAGGCGGCACTGCCCAGGGGGTATTCCTGGAAGTGAATCAGCGTGTCCGCAAAATTGGGAAATTGATCAAAGCGGAGCATTTCCCGGACTACCAGTGCCCAGTGGGAGAAATTGTCGTATTGCAGGAACATTTTGCCTTTCACCGCCAGGGCGCAGGCAAGGAGTAGAATTGCCAGAGCAGCATAGCCGAAATCCGCGTATTTCCGAAGAAAATTCAGGGATTTTTCCCGAACGACCAACAGAAAAAGCCCAAAGAAGCCGAGAAGATACAGAATGCCGGTGGCCTCCGGCAGCAGATTCCACAGCCCGGCAAGAAACAGTACGCTTACCTGCACCGCAATGGTCAGGCTGGGCAGAAAGTGCGTTTGAATTCTGTCCCGACCTGCCAGACGCAGCAGCTCGAAGGTACCCAGGGTGGAAAGCGCAAAGAAGAACAGCTTGACCAGTGTCATTGCAGCACCCCATTTTCGTATAACAAGATGCCTGTATCATACCCGGATTTCCCCGTACTGTCAATAATACTATTTCTTAGGGTCTATCTGAAAACTCGTATAAAAAACAGGGAACCGTTTGCACGGTTCC
>OOIG01001628.1_pt1 | contig 16373 bp, 14 predicted proteins | sample 1692091 | NCBI WGS metagenome assembly OOIG01 (sample SAMN06348188, study PRJEB24527) | human gut metagenome | biome: human gut; feature: ankylosing spondylitis patient; material: feces | host: Homo sapiens | place: China | collected 2015-10 | reverse complement strand
AGAGCCGCAACGAGCGAATGTTTCTCTTGACGTTCCTTGTGGTAAATCTTGCCGACACGAAGCGGAAACTGGAAAATGACATTTTCGCAGCGGCGGGCATCGCGCAGAAATACAACTGCGCTCTTACCCGCCTTGACTACCAGCAGGAGGCGGGGCTGATGTCCTCTGTTCCGCTGGGCGAGAACCTGATCCCCATCCAGCGGGGGCTTACCACATCAAGCACTGCGATTTTCATTCCCTTTATCACGCAGGAGCTTTTTCAGCAGGACGCGGCACTCTATTACGGGCTGAACGCCCTGTCAAGCAATATGATCCTCTGTGACCGCAAGCGGCTGAAAAACCCCAACGGGCTAATCCTCGGCACCCCCGGAAGCGGCAAGAGCTTTGCGGCGAAGCGGGAAATCACAAACGCTTTTCTCATTACCGACGACGACATCATCATCTGCGACCCGGAAGCGGAGTATTACCCCCTTGTGCGCCGCCTGCACGGACAGGTGATCCGCATTTCCCCCACAAGCACACAGTATGTCAACCCTATGGATATTAACCTCAATTACAGTGAGGACGACAACCCCCTTGCGCTGAAAAGCGATTTTCTCCTTTCCCTCTGTGAGCTTGTCATCGGCGGCAAGGAGGGGCTGATGCCCGTGGAAAAGACCGTCATTGACCGCAGCGTAAGAAACGTGTACCGCCCGTTCCTTGCAAACCCCGACCCGGCGAAAATGCCGATCCTCGGCGATCTTTACGACGAGCTTTTAAGACAGCCGGAGCCGGAAGCGGCGCGGGTGGCGGCGGCATTGGAGCTTTACGTTTCGGGCAGCCTGAATGTCTTTAACCACCGTACCAATGTGGAGCTTTCAAACCGCCTTGTCTGCTTTGACATCAAGCAGCTTGGGAAGCAGCTTAAAAAGCTGGGGATGCTCATTGTGCAGGATCAGGTGTGGAACAGAGTAACCATAAACCGGGCTGAAAAGAAATCCACCCGCTACTACATGGACGAGTTTCATTTGCTCCTCAAAGAGGAACAAACCGCCGCCTATTCCGTGGAGATTTGGAAGCGTTTTCGTAAATGGGGCGGGATCCCGACCGCCATCACGCAGAATGTCAAAGACCTTTTGAGCAGCCGTGAAGTCGAGAACATCTTTGAGAACAGCGATTTTGTCCTCATGCTCAATCAGGCGCAGGGCGACCGGGAAATCCTTGCAAGGCAGCTCAATATCTCCCCGCAGCAGATGAAATACGTTACCCATACCGAAGCGGGCGAGGGGCTGATCTTCTACGGAAACGTGGTGCTGCCTTTCCTTGACCGTTTTCCGCAAAATACCGAGCTATACCGGGTAATGACGACTCGCCCGGAGGAAGTGGGCAGCACATGAGATTAGACACCATCATCAACCGCGACGCGCTGTGCGCCCTGCGGGAGCTACCCGCCGAGAGCGTCCATTGCTGCGTCACAAGCCCTCCCTACTACGCCCTGCGGGATTACGGCATGGACGCGCAGATCGGGCGGGAGGACACGCCGGAGCAGTACATCGCAAGGCTTGTCGAGGTTTTCCGTGAGCTGAAACGGGTGCTGCGCCCGGACGGTACGTTTTGGCTGAATATTGCCGATACCTACTGCGGCACAGGCAGCAAGGGAGCCTGCACCGACCCGAAAAACCCGAAAGGCAGAAACGGGCAGAGCCTATCCCTTGCAAGACGGGCGGCAGGCTGCAAGCAAAAGGATTTAATCGGTATTCCGTGGCTTTTAGCCTTTGCCCTGCGCTCTGACGGGTGGTATCTGCGCAGCGCGATTATTTGGCAGAAGGACAACCCCATGCCCGAAAGTGTGCGGGACAGACCGAGCCGCTGCTATGAGAACGTCTTTTTGCTTACGAAGTCAAAGAGCTATTACTATGACGCCGCTGCCATTGCGGAACCCATTGCCCCAACAACGGCGGCGCGATACCGGGGCGGGCGCAGCGCGGGACACAAATACGACGGCGAGGTACCCGGACAGGGCAAGGTGCAGGGCATCAACCGGGCGCGGACGGGCGGCTACTACGATGAAGCCCTCATGCCGACCACGCGGAATAAGCGGGACGTGTGGCATATCAACACCGTACCCTACAAGGGCGGGCATTTCGCCGCGTTTCCGCCGAAGCTGGCGGAAACCTGCATTTTGGCGGGCTGCCCCAAGGGCGGCATTGTGCTTGACCCGTTTTTCGGCAGCGGCACGACAGGGCTTGCGGCAAAAAGCCTTGACCGCCATTACATCGGCATTGAACTGAACTATGACTATTGCACCCTTGCAAGGGCGCGGATCGGAGGTGAAACAAATTGAGCAAAAAGCTGAAACCCCGCGATAAAATTACGCAGAAAATGAGCCGGGACGGGCTTATCGAGGTCAACGAAACCGCAGGCACCGCCGAGCTGGTCAGCGGGCGCGAACAGGACGCGGATTTTTCCAAGCAGCCCGAACAGGCGGCGCAGGAAGCCGCGCAGCAGCTTCCGCACCCATCCGGCGGCGCGGCAGCTCGTCCCCATACCCCGGAGCTTTCCCCGAAGCGGGACGACGCCGCAGCCGAGCGCGTTTTGGAGCATATCGACGCTGCCCATACCCGCGCAGCATCCAAAAAGGCGATAAAGCGGGCGCAGCGGGAAGCGGCGGCAAAAACAAAGACCTCACGCCTGCAATTCACCGAGGAAGAACGGGCGACGCCGGAGCTTCAAAAGGCGATCCGCAAATCGGAAAGAGCCGCTGACCGCTTGGACGAAGCGCGAGCGGCTATTCCGAAGAAGAAAGCCTTGACAAAAGAGCGCACCTTTGACGAAGCCGCAGGCAAGGGCAAAACCCGCCTGCGCTTTGAGGAAAAGGAAAAGCCCATACCGGGCGGCAGGCAGCAGCATAACCCCCTCTCCCGCCCCGTGCAGGAGGTCGGCGTTTTCGTCCACAATAAGATACATTCCGTTGAAAAGGACAACTCCGGCGTGGAGGGAGCGCACAAGAGCGAGGAATTAGCCGAGCGCGGCATCCGGGCAGGGGCGCGGCAGGTGCGAAAGAGCCGCCGCAGCCGCAAGCTGAAACCATACCGGGCGGCGGCAAAGGCGGAAAAAGCCGCGTTCAAGGCAAACGCCGATTTTCAGTATCAAAAGGCGCTGCACGACAACCCGCAGCTTGCCGCGTCTAACCCCGTTTCCCGGTTTTGGCAGAAGCAGCAGATCAAGCGGCAGTATGCAAAGGCAGTACGAACGGGCGGTGCAAAATCCGCAAGGAAAGCCGCAGAAAACACCCGTAAGGCAGCGCAGAAAACCGCCGAAGCGACGAAAAAGACCGTCGCCTTTGTAGGGCGGCATTGGAAAGCCTTTCTGATTGCCGGGTGTGCGCTGCTCCTGCTTATCATGCTGATGTCCGCCATTTCCTCCGGCTCTGCTCTCTTTTCGGGGCTTGTCAACGGCGTAATCGGAACCTCTTACACATCGGAGGACAGCGACCTTGTAGCGGTGGAAAACAATTATGCGGCAAAGGAAAACGATCTGCAAAGCAGGATAGACAATATCGAGCGCGATTATCCGGGCTATGACGAATACCGCTACGACCTTGCGTACATCGGGCATAATCCCCATGAATTAGCATCCTACCTGACCGCCCTGTTGCAGACATACACCCCGCAAAGCGCACAGGCAGAGCTTGACCGCATTTTCAATCTGCAATACAAGCTGACCGTCACGGAAGAAATCGAGGTGCGCTACCGCACGGAACAGCGCACAGGCAGCTACACGGATGCGGAGGGCAACACTCATACCTATACCTACACCGTTGAAGTCCCCTATAACTATTACATTCTCAATGTAACGCTGACGAACAGACCCATATCCTCTTTTGTATCGGAGCTTCTAACGCCGGAGCAGCTTGAAATGTACCGTGTCTATTTGCAAACAAGCGGCAACAAACCCCTCGTTTTTGGCGGCGGCTCTGCGGACACTTCCGCGTCCGAGGATTTAAGCGGCGTTACCTTTGTCAACGGCACCCGCCCCGGCAACACCGCCCTTGTGGATATAGCGAAGTCGCAAGTCGGCAATGTAGGCGGTGCGCCTTACTGGAGCTGGTACGGCTTTGACAGCCGCGTGGCTTGGTGCGCCTGCTTTGTGTCATGGTGCTACGGACAGGCTGGACTTTCCGAGCCGCGCTTTGCGGGCTGTCAGTCGCAGGGCGTTCCGTGGTTTACCTCTCACGGACAATGGGGCGCGAGGGGTTATGAGAATATCGCTCCCGGCGACGCCATCTTTTTTGATTGGGATTTAGACGGCAGCGCAGACCATGTAGGTATCGTAATCGGCACAGACGGAAGCCGCGTTTACACCGTGGAGGGTAATTCCGGCGACGCCTGCAAAATCAGAAGCTATCCTCTTGATTACGCCTGTATCAAGGGCTATGGGCTGATGAATTGGAATTAAAATTTGAAAGGAGTTTTGACAGTATGACAAACAGCAAAATTGACCGCATTGAAAAGGAAATGCAGAAAACACGGGAGAAGATTAGCGAGTATCAGAACAGGCTGAAAGAGCTTGCGGCGCAGAAAACCGAAGCGGAAAACCTGCAAATCATCGCTCTTGTGCGCTCCATGCGCGTAACCCCCGCAGAGCTTACCGCCCTGCTTTCCGGCGAGCCGATCCCCGGCATTGCCGCCGCAGGGACAGACTACATGGAACAGGAGGAAACCGAAGATGAAGAATAAAGGTTTTTTCAAAACAGCCGCCGCCCTGCTTGCCGCCCTTGTCCTCTTGGGCGGCTTTTCTGTTACCGCCTATGCGGGCGGCGGTGAGGACATTCCCACCAACGACAGCGGCGTGATCGTAGAAACCGAGCCGCAGCCCCTTACGCCTGACGGTAATCTGTCGCTGATTGACGACATTGAGGGAGAAGCAGCCGAGGACAAGCAGTTTATCATTGTGCAGAGCAAAAACGGCAACTACTTTTACATCATTGTTGACCGCGCCGCCGAGGGCGAAAACACCGTACATTTTCTCAATCAGGTGGACGAAGCCGATCTGATGGCGCTCATGGAGGGCGGCAGCGGCAAGGCGCAGGCTCCCGTCGTTTGCACCTGTAAGGACAAATGCAAGGCGGGCGCAGTCAATACCGCTTGCCCGGTATGCTCTGTCAATATGACCGAATGTGCAGGCAAGGAAGCCGTGCCGGAGCCGGACGATGCGCCGCCGGAGAAAGAAAAAAGCAATGCGGGCGGGCTTGTGATCTTCCTTGTCGTTACCCTGCTTGCCGGTGGCGGCGCGTTCTACTACTTTAAGATTATGAAGCCGAAGCAGGGTATCAAGGGCGACACCGACCTTGACGATTTCGACTTTGACGATTACGACGAGGACGCGCCGGAGGCAGGCAGCGAGGAACAGGAGGACGAGGAATGAGGTTAGTCATTGCAGAGAAGCCGAGTGTGGCGGCGGCACTTGCCGCCGCCCTTGGCGTAAAGAACAAAAAGGACGGATATATGGAGGGCGGCGGCTACCTCATTTCATGGTGCGTGGGGCATTTGGTGGAGCTTGCGGAAGCCGCCGCCTATGGGGAGCAGTACAAAAAGTGGAGCTATGACAGCCTGCCGATCCTGCCGCAGCCGTGGCAATATACCGTATTCAAAGACAGGCAAAAGCAGTTCAAAATCCTAAAAGACCTCATGCGCCGCAGCGATATTTCCGAGGTTGTCAACGCCTGTGACGCAGGGCGCGAGGGCGAGCTGATTTTCCGCCTTGTCTACCATGCGGCGGGGTGCGATAAGCCCTTTTCCCGCCTTTGGATTTCCTCTATGGAGAAAAGCGCAATCAAAAAGGGCTTTGCGGAGCTGAAACCCGGCGAAGCGTATGACGCGCTCTATGCGTCTGCGTTATGCCGTGCAAAAGCGGACTGGATCATCGGCATCAACGCCACACGCCTTTTCTCCGTCCTTCACGGCAAAACCCTAAACGTGGGGCGCGTTCAGACGCCGACCTTAAAAATGCTTGCAGACCGGGACACGGCGATCACCTCTTTCAAGAAAGAAACCTACCATATCGTCCGTCTTGATGTGGGCGGCGCGGAAGCGGCAAGCGCAAGGATCTCCGACGCCGCAAAAGCAGAAGCGGTAAAAACGGCTTGCGAAGCGTCGCAGGCCGTTTGCATTTCGGTGAGGCGTGAGAGGAAAACCGAGCCGCCGCCCCGCCTGTTCGACCTTACGGGCTTGCAGCGGGAAGCCAACCGCATTTACGGTTACACCGCAAAACAGACCCTTGACCTTGCACAAGCCCTTTACGAAAAGCGGCTGCTTACCTACCCGCGAACGGACAGCAATTATCTGACCGACGACATGGGCGATACGGCGGTGCATATCGCCGCGCTGCTTGTCGGCAAGCTGCTCCTTATGGAAGGTGCAGACTTCACGCCCGATGTTTCCCGGACGCTTGACAGCAAAAAGGTGTCCGACCACCACGCCATTATTCCGACAATGGAGCTTGCAAAAGCAGACCTCGCCGCGCTGCCGGAAAGCGAAAGAAATATCCTCACCCTTGCCGGGGCGCGTCTGCTGTTCGCCGCCGCCGAGCCGCACATTTTTGATGCGGTAACGGCGGTGTTCTCCTGTGCCGATACCGAGTTTACGGCAAAGGGAAAGACGGTTCTTTGCGACGGGTGGAAAGAGCTGGAACGACGCTACCGGGCGACGCTGAAAGGAAAGCCCGACGCCGAGGGCGACGAGGAAAGCGAGCGTATTTTAGATGCGCCGACCTTTGCCGAGGGACAGAGCTTTGACAGCCCAGCCGCAAGAGTTACGGCGCACGACACGCAGCCCCCGAAGCCGCACACGGAAGCAAGCCTGCTTTCGGCTATGGAACGTGCCGGAAGCGCGGACACCGACCCGGACGCAGAACGTAAGGGGCTTGGCACTCCCGCTACCCGCGCCGCTGTGATTGAAAAGCTGGTCAAATCCGGCTTTGTGCAGCGCAAGGGAAAACAGCTTATCCCAACCAAAAACGGCAACAACCTTGTTTGCGTTCTGCCCGATACGCTGACCTCTCCGCAGCTTACCGCCGAATGGGAAAACGCTCTGACACAGATTGCAAGGGGCGCAGCCGAGCCGGAGGACTTCATGCGGGGCATTGAAGAAATGGCGCGGGAACTGGTGAAAGCCTATCCGTTTCTTTCCGAAAATCAGAAAGACCTGTTCAAAGAGGAACAGACGGTGATCGGCAAATGCCCCCGCTGCGGCGGGAACGTCTGCGAGGGCAGGAAAAACTACTACTGCGAAAAGAAGGACTGCGCCTTTGTCATGTGGAAAAACGACCGTTTCTTTGAGGAACGCAAAACCGCCTTTACCCCGAAAATCGCCGCCGCGCTGCTTGCGGGCGGCAGGGCGAAGGTCAAAAAGCTGTATTCCCCGAAAACGGGTAAAACCTATGACGGAAGCATTGTATTAGCCGATACGGGCGGGAAATACGTCAACTACCGTATCGAGCTTGCGAGGGGCAAAGAACTTACGCAGCAAGCATAGGAAAGGGGTACCCTTTCCGTAAAATCCCCGTTCTGACGCTACGCGCAGAATGGGGATTTTGCTTGTACCCTCACAGGCTATCGCCTGTTGGGGCAGACCCTTGGGAAGTGTCCCAAACCCTCTGTAACGATGAAAGGAGGTGTAAGCCACGCAGAACAAGCCGAAAGCAGAGCTGACCGCCGCCCTGATGCTTCTTGATACCCGCAGCATGTCATTTGATATGCAGGAAATCGACAACCGCCGCTTTATGTTCTCCCCGCAGACGGGGGAGCTGATTTTAGGCAGACAGTATAGGGGCGGGCAGCTATACAAAAGCCATGCCGAGGAACACTTTGACAGCGGGGCGAAAGCCCCTTTCGACAGCTTTATCCGGGGATGGATCGGCACAGGCAGGGACTACCCGGACGGTGTTATCCACTTCGCCCCGAATATTGGCACAGACAATATCCCCGCCTTTGACAATGCGTTTTCCACCCTGCAAATGTTCAGTGAAAACGGCGCGGCGGGAGATACCGTCGTGCGCGGCTTTGGGCGCAAGTGGGAGCAGCCGCTAAAAGACATCATCACACCAACAAAAGAAAGGAGCAAAACCGTGAGCGAACAGGAAAAGAATTATTCCAGCTATGATTTTGACAGGCTGGAAGTAGCAAAAAAGCTGGTAATTGAGCGAAGCATCTATTTTGAAAGTGAGAAAGCGGATATTTCCGCGCTGACCGGGCTTTCTCTTGCGGAGCTAACACGGCTGCGGCAGGAGAGCGCGGCGGCGGAACAGGCTGTATTTGACAGGCTGAAAACGGAGGCAGCCGCATGGGAGCAGCAGGCGGGCAACACCCGCTTTCTTGAAAAAGCCATCGAATATGTGCAGACGCCGCCCATCAAGCACACATCCAACAAATGGGAGAAAACAGATTATGAATGGCAGCTCCGCAGCAACGCAGTCTATCAGATGCGCTATCATGTCTATGAAAACACCCGCTATGACAGACAGGCGCAAAAATCCGTGCCGTATTCATGGAGCCTGACATGGAGTGTCTACACCAACGGACCGAACCATGGACAAAACGTAAAAATCGCCGGACAGGAGCGCAAGACCTTTTCAGACAAGGCGGCAATGGAAAAATACCTTGCCGGACGCATCAAGGCATACGACCGCCTGTTTACCGAGACTATGCCGCCCGTTCCGAAAGAATACGCGGAGCCGTTCAAGGTGAATGGGCTGCTGCTTCCGGGTTATGCCATTGAGGGCGAGCCGCCGCAGCACACCGCGCCCCAACAGGCAGCGCAGCCGACACGCCTTGACCCGGAAAAGGTGGAGATGGATGCCGCCGCGATGCAGGCAGAGCCCCTTACTGTCGAGCCGCCGCAGCCGCAGCCCGTTATCCCTATCAACCTTACCGCAGAGAAGCCCGCCGAAAAGCTCAAGGAGATTACCGACCGCTTGGAGCAAGGCATTACGGAGCTGTTCGACAGCGAACGCTACAAGGAGTATCTGCGCGTCATGTCAAAGTTTCATAATTACAGCTTCAACAACACCCTCTTGATTGCCATGCAGAAGCCCGACGCTTCCCTTATCGCGGGCTTTACCGCTTGGAAAAACCAGTTTCAGCGCAACGTCAAAAAAGGCGAAAAAGGCATTAAGATTATCGCCCCGTCGCCGTTCAAAATCAAGCAGGAAACGGAGAAAATCGACCCGCAGACCCAAAAGCCCGTGATTGGCAAGGACGGAAAGCCCGTCACCGAGGAAAAGGAAATCACCATACCCGCCTACAAGGTGGTGTCCGTCTTTGACGTGTCCCAGACCGAGGGAAAGGAATTGCCGGATATTGCCGTGGACGCGCTGACAGGCGATGTGGAGCAGTACAGTGATTTTTTCGCAGCCCTTGAAAAGACCTCTCCCGTCCCCATCGGCTTTGAGAAAATCGAGGGCGGCGCACACGGCTATTATCACTTGGAGGACAAGCGCATCGCGCTTGACGAGGGTATGAGCGAGCTGCAAACGCTCAAAACCGCCATTCACGAAATCGCCCACGCAAAGCTGCACGATATTGACCTGAACGCTCCCAGAGACGAGCAGCAGCCCCGCGTAGACCGCCGCACCCGCGAGGTGGAAGCGGAAAGCGTCGCCTACACCGTTTGCCAGCATTATGGGCTTGATACGTCGGACTACTCTTTCGGCTATGTAGCCGGGTGGAGCAGCGGGCGGGAGCTTGCGGAGCTGAAAAGCTCCCTTGAAACGATCCGCTCTGCCGCCGCAGACATCATCAACAGCATTGACGGACATATCGCAGAGCTGCAAAAGCAGCACGAAGCCGAGAAAGCCGCGCCCGATCTTGCCGCGCAGGAGGCACAGAGCGAAAAAGCTGCCCCGCCCCTTACGGACTTGCAGATAAAAGCCGCCGCAATCGCAGAGAAATATGAGGCGCTTTCCACACAGGAGAAAATCGGAGTGATTGCGCAGGCGTTCGGCGGTACTGCGGGCAGGATTGAAACGTCGCCCTGCACGGGGAAATGGCGCGGCACAAGCGATATATCCATCCGCTTTGATAACGGCGCGTCCCTGTTTCTCGGCAACCGCCTTACGCCGAAAGCAAAGACCGCAGCGGTACAGCGGGAGCTTGTCAACGCTGCCCTGCTGCGGTACAACCCGGAGATCGTCAGCGCGGCAAAGGAAGCCGCTCTCGCTTCCCTCATGGAGCGCGAAGCAAAGGACAATGCCATTGCCGCGCAGAAGGGCTTGAAGCCCTACACCCTGCTCAACGTCGAGTTCAACGACGGTGCGGACGGTCAAAGCAGCGGATATATGGGCTGGTACTATGTGACACTGGCGGTAGACGGAAATATCTGTTCCCATATCGAAACCGGGCTGAATTACGACATCGCGGATGGCAAGGTGAGTGCAGAACCCACGCGGGAGAAGTATTTTGCGGCGGGCGCGTTGAAGGATAGTGAAGTGGACTATGTTTTCAACAACGTCGGCTTTTCCTCTACTTCTGGGCTGTATGCGCTACCCGTCAGCGATGCCGTTTTGCAACGTGCCGAAAAGACGCTTGCGGAGCGCACACAGGCACAGGCGGCGCAGCGTGCAGAAAAAGACGTGATATATACCATGCACACCAATCCCCGCAGCGAAAGCCTTGCCGACCGCTCTTTCCTGCAAGCCTATGAACAGCAGCCGGACGGGAAAGCCATACCGGGCGACTTGCTGTTTGTCGGGACGCCGGAGAAATGCCGGGAGCTGTTGCAGAGCTTGAACGCCGGGGAGCTGACGCAGGGCGAGGTCAAGGCACTTTATGCAAAGGCGCAGGAGCCGGACAGGGACAGCTTTTCCATTTACCAGCTCAAACGCGGCGACGAAACGCGGGATTTGCGCTTTGAGCCTTACGACCGTCTGACCGCAGCGGGACACGCGGTTGATCCTGCGAACTATGACCTGATCTATTCCGCGCCCCTTGCACCGGGTACGAGCCTTGAAGCTATTTTTACCCGCTTTAATATCGACCACCCGAAAGACTTTAAGGGACACAGCCTTTCCGTTTCCGATGTGGTGGTGCTGCATCAGAACGGGCAGGACACGGCGCATTACGTTGACAGCATCGGCTATCGACAGACGCCGGAGTTTTTGCAGCCGCAGAATTATCTAAAGCACGTTGAGGATATTGTTGAGCAGAACGACAACAATTTTGACGGTATCATCAACAACACGCCGCAGACGCCCACCGTCGGGGAATTGGAGCAGAAAGCAAAGGCGGGTGAGCCGATTTCCCTGATCGACCTTGCGAACGCCATCCATGCCGATAAGGAGCGCGGCAAAGAGGAAAAGCCCTCGATCCGGGCGCAGCTTCGGGCGGCAAAGGAGCAGACCGCCCAGAGAAAGGCGCAAAGGAGCAAGACGCAGGATTTGGAAAGGATCTGATCGTATGCAGAAGTTTGAAAATGTGGATATACTGGCTTGCCTTGATGCGGTGATGAAACAGAACACTGGCTTTTACCAAAGCGATTTTGAGATTGACAAGGAGATCATTCACAAAGCTGCTGCAAGCCCCGACCGTGAGGACAAAAACCTTTTGTGGCTCTCCCGTCCGTCCGGGACGCATTGCTTCCGGGAGCGCGACGTTTTTCTCAAAGACACCCGCCCATACAACACATGGAAGTTCCACGGGCAGCAGACACGCGACCGCATCCTTGCCTACGCCGTGGAGCTGACGGGCAGAGAGCGCGGCAAAATCCGGGGAAACCTCTATGAGCTGGACTATGCCGCCCATTTCCGGCACGTTCGGGAGCAGGCGCTTCCCGCAGACACCGTAACGCTTTTCTATGAGCGCGGCGAGCGCAGCCAGCCGACAAATAGATACCTTGGCGGTTCACCCGATCCGCAGTATGGCGCGTTTCTTCGCTTTGAGGTACAGCCAAACGACCCCGAAGCCTTGCGCGACATTCTGCAAGAGGAAAAGCACAGCCGTGAGCAGCTTTCGCCGGGGGACTTCAAGGCGCATATCGCCGCCCTGCGCGACGGACTGATTGAAGCCGAAGCGCGGCGCATTGTTGCCGACATGAAACGTCAGTACAGCCCCAACAGCCCGAACAAAACCCACTACATGACAGAGCTTGCCCCGGCGTTTATGATGCTTGCATCGAGCAGGGACGTTGACCGCCTTTTCTCGCTACTTCCCTACAAGACGCTGACCTTTTCCAAAATCGAGGGCAGGCACGGCATCTATGCGCTGATCGACAAGAACGAAAACCGCGACCGGGATATTCGCAAGCCCCGCCCCTCTATCCGGGCGCAGCTTGCCGCCGACAAAAAGAAAGCCGCTCCGAAGCGGGCGGCAAAAACAAAACATCACGAAATGGAGGTATGAGCATGAACCGATTTACCGTTGAGGAAACAAATCTTATCAGCATCTACATCGCCGATACGCGCAGGGAGCTTATCGGGGAAATGACGGGTGCGCTGCCCTATATGGACGGCGAAATGCGCGAGCTTGCCTTGCGTACCCTTGCGAAGCTCCGCGCCATGAGCGACGCCGACTTTGCCGCTCTCGCCGTATCTGCCGCCGACGAAGTATGAGCGGGCTGAAACGGCTGACGCCGCAGCAGAGCCGCAAAGCGAACGCCCTTATCAAGAAAACCTGCTGCAACTGTATGGGCGGGAACTGCATTTTGCTGGACGATGGGGACGAGTGCGTTTGTCCGCAGCTCATTTCCTATTCGCTTCTTTGCAGATGGTTTCAAAACGCCGTACTTCCTGCCGACAAGCTGCTCTACGCGGAGCTTTACCAAGCCGAGGACAGGCGGCGGTGCGCCGAGTGCGGCGCGGCGTTTGCGTCCACTTCAAACAGTGTCAAATACTGCCCGGACTGCCGCAAGCGGATCACCCGCAGGCAAGCCGCCGAGCGGATGCGGAAACGACGCGCCCGCGTTACGCAGTAGGCGCAAAAAAGCCCTTACGCCATGCCGCTTTTCAGACGCGATTTGAGCATGACAGGGGAATTATACCTAAACCCGCAAAAACAGTGTTCTACTGCGTAACAGACACTTAAAGCAGCACCCACGAACAGACGGGGCGCGGTGGCCATCATCGGCTGCCGCGCCCCGTTCTCTTTTTTTGCTTATTCCTCGTCGATTTCTGCTACGCCGACCCTGCCGACGTTTAGAAGCCGATATATCGTCAGTGGGATATACCATGCTGCGACCGCAAGCCGCCATATCAGAATGACGCCACCGATCAAGCCGCCCACAATGAAGTTGAGCGCAACGACGCCCACCGTGCCGGAAAGGTCGAAGCCACGGGGGATAAGCCACACGAACATACGGCGTATGCCAAAGGGGATGCCGCAGCACAGCCACACATAAAAGTAGTTCGTTACCCCGTCCTTTGTGAATACCAGTGCAGCCCAATAAAACAGCACCCCGGCAATCAGAACGGTCAAAACCGTTTTCTTAAAAAAGTCTTTCCAAATCTCACCCTGCGTCATAACCTCACCTCTGTTTCGTAAAAATATGGATAGCGTTCAGCAGTCCTACATTGGGATAGTTTCATCATACCATGCTTTTTCGGGGATTTCCACACAATCCGCATTTATCCGCGCACATTTTCCTTACCCCGCTCCGGCTCACTTTCGCGCCGCAAAATACTGTCGATGTTCCGCTTGATAACGTCGTACTCCTTGACCTGCTTTTTCAGCCTGCCATAGTCGGCGCACAGCGTTTCTTTCTGTTCTTGGAGCTTTGCATATTCCGCTTGCAGCGCGGCGACGTTGGGGAGCTTGCCGCCGACCAACGCGGGCTTGACCGCTTTTACGGCGGCTTCAAACAATATGATACTGCTCTCATGGGCGGAGCGGTATGCCGCCTTATCCTTTGCTCTGCGGTATGCGTCATACACGGGCTTTGTCTTTTGATACGTCGTAACATTCTTGATTAAGACCGCCATATCCGCAAGCCGCCGTTCGACGCCCTTTAATGCGCCTGCCGCCTGTTCGCTTGCCGCGTTCACTTCCGCGATTTTTGCGGAAAGCTCTGCATAGCTGTCAATCCTGTTTTCCGTGAGGAAGTTCAGCGTCCTCGCCGCCTGTTTGAGATTGTGGATTTTCGCCCAATGCTCATAGCCCCGGCTTTCCTGTGCCTTGATGCTGTTCTGAATGTCGATAACAAGGGAGATACCGCCGCGCTCCTGTTTCGGGACTTTAGCGGCGCGGGTGCGCCTGCCCTTGATACGCTCCGTTATGGCTTCCTCTGTATAATCCGCGCCGAGGGTTTTCAGACGGGTAAAGCGTTCCTGCCCCGGTGCGCGGCAAGATATGTATTTACCGGGCTTTATCTCATAGCCCGCAGCTTGCAGCAGCCGCAGAAAATCGGCAAAGTCTGACGCTTGCAGGATAAGCGTATCAACGGCAATTTTCAGCTTGCCTTTCCAGCTTGTACCCGTCTTTTCCGCTTGGTACTCCGCATAGCTCTTTCCCTTGCTGCCCCTGCCGGGGACAACGACGGACAAGCCGTTTTCCCGGCACAGCCTGTCGCTGATGTTGCGTATGCCGTAATAGCTCCGCTTATTGGAATTGTACTTGCGGTGGTCGATGAAATTGACTGCACAGAAAATAATGTGATTATGGATATGCCCCTTGTCTATGTGGGTAGTCAAAACATATTCGTATTGCCCCTTTGTTACCGCGTCGGCAAGCTGCCGACCTATCTCATGCGCCTTTTCATAGCTGACTTCCCCCGGCTCAAAGGATTGCATGAGGTGGTGGGCTAAATTGTTGCCTTTCTCTAACGCTTGCGACAGGGTATATGCAAACTCAATATCTGCCGTTTCATAGGAACAGCCGAACGAGGACACAAGCATTTTTTCTTCTGTCTTGGCGGGATTTTGAATATAGGCGAGGGCTTTGCTCAACGTGCTTTTAATAGGTTTAATCTTTGTAACCGCCATATCTCATTCAGCACCCCCTTTATCTCGTCTATATCCTCTTGATAGACGCTGCCCGTACTGTTCACGCGCCGCGCGATCTGATTGACGTTGACCCCGATCTTTTGTATCTCGGCGGTCATTGCCTTTATATCGCTATGGTCTATCTGAATGATATATCCGTCGATTGCGATTTTCCGCAGATACGCCGCCATGTTCCGTGTTGGTATCAGCTTCATTTTTTCAAGGATCAAATCGCGCTCGGCTTCCGTTACGCGAAACTTTAGCTGCACCATCCTTTTCCGTCCGTCCATGTATTCACGCTCCTTTCTGCTGTTTGAGGGTTTGGGACGCTTCCCAAGGGTCTGCCCCAACAGGCGATAGCCTGTGAGGGTACAAGCAATTTTCAACCGACGCGCCGCAGCGCGGGAGGGCGAAAATACGGAAGTGGGTACCCGCTTCCTATGCTTGCTATTCTTCTGTTTGCTTTCTTCCACGCTAAAAACGAGGAAATGCCAAAACCTAACGCAGAAAAGAAAAAACACCGCAATTTGCGGCGTTCCCAATGGTTGTATGCACGAAAAAACGGGGGATTTTATTCCCCCGCAGTTTCATTTTTGACTTCCTGTATTGCTTTCGCTGTGGCGGTGATAACTGTCAAATCCTTGTTGTCCATGCTGTCAAGCAATGTTTCAAGCTGCCGCCGTTGTGTGGACTTATCTGTTTCCTTGTTTGGGAAAAAGAATTGGTCTACTGAAACATCTAAAAGCGTAACAAGCTCATAAAAGATTTGCAGGCTTGGGTGCTGTCCGCTATTCTCAATGGACGCGATATAGCGGGGAGCGATGTTCATCTTATCCGCTAACTGATTGCGTGATATGCCCTTTGCCTTTCTTGCTGCTTTTATGGCTTGACCGAAAGCCTTAAAATCAAATCTTGCGACTTCTCTTTTCATCTCATTTCACCCTACTACATTTTACTGTTCACCTTTCGATTTCGATATGAGTACACATATCATAGACTTGACCGAAATAGAGCATATAATTCACAGATAGTCCCTTGATTTTTGTTCGGCTGTCCGTATATAATTATACTTGTAGAATTATGTGAAAGGGTGTATGAAACATGGAATATATGTCTTGTCCGCAAGCGGCAAAGAAATGGAGCATATCAGAGCGGCGCGTACAGAAGCTATGCGAGGAAAACCGCATACCCGGCGTTTCAAAAATCGGCTATATGTGGCTCATTCCAATAGACGCGAAAAAGCCTGCCGACGGGCGGCAAAAAAATCAAAAAGATTTGTAAGATTTCTTGTAAGGTTTTCGCTTTTGCGTAGTCTTATAAGTGAACGGGACAAGGAGGTGAGCAGGTGACGGACTTTGAACAGATATACAAAGACTATTTTCGGGATGTGTTCCTCTATGTGCGGCGGCTGTCCGGCGGGGACGAAC
>OOIG01001625.1_pt1 | contig 16388 bp, 13 predicted proteins | sample 1692091 | NCBI WGS metagenome assembly OOIG01 (sample SAMN06348188, study PRJEB24527) | human gut metagenome | biome: human gut; feature: ankylosing spondylitis patient; material: feces | host: Homo sapiens | place: China | collected 2015-10 | reverse complement strand
GCGCGGCCTTGGTAAAGTTCTGATACTTCGCCACATAATAGAAGATCTTGTAGTATTCCCAGTCCACATACATGGGCATCTGCCTCCATTCATATCAAATTTACATTGCAGCCATGTGGAAGATACGTTTTACACATTCTGCCTCTGCTCGTATAATAGCACTGCAATCTGAAATTGCAAGAGGGAAATCCAAAAGTATCGTAAAGTGGTATGGAAAAAGAAGGTAAATGAAGTATTATGCTGACTGCAGTAACTGGAATCAATTGGGGCGATGAGGGCAAGGGCCGCGTCATCGACCTGCTGGCAGAACATGCGGACATCGTTGCCCGCTATCAGGGCGGCAACAATGCCGGGCACACCGTCGTCACAGAGCAGGGCAAGTTCATCCTGAACCTGCTGCCCTCCGGCATCCTCCACCCGGAGGTGACCTGTGTGCTGGGTGCGGGCATGGTCATCGACCTGGACCATCTGGCCGGGGAGATGGACGCCATCGAGGCGCGCGGCATCACCGTCGGCCCGGAGAACCTGAAACTCTCTGACAAGGCCACCATCTCCATGCCGTGGCACAAGGTGCAGGATGGTCTGGAAGAGGACCGTCTGGCCAAGAAGGGCAGTGCGTTCGGCTCCACCCGCCGCGGCATCGCCTATGCCTACAGCGACAAATACCGCAAAAAGACCCTGCGTCTGGGCGATCTGCTGCATCTGGATGAAAAGCGGGTGCAGGACCGTCTGCACATGATTTTGGACTCCAAGAACATGGAGCTGGCGGGCTGCTACCATCAGGAAAAGATGTCCTACGATGCGCTGCTGAGCTGGTGCAGAGCACAGGCGGAGCAGTTTGCACCGTACATCTGCGATGTGGGGGCCTTTTTGCAGGAAGCTCACGACAACGGCAAGCGCATCGTGCTGGAAGCCCAGCTGGGTGCTATGCGGGATATTGATTACGGCATCTTCCCGTTTACATCCAGCTCCAACACACTGGCAGCTTACGCACCGCTGGGGGCCGGCATCCCCAACTGCCGCCTCGACCATGTGGTGGGCGTGCTGAAAGCGTATTCCACCTGCGTAGGTGCCGGTCCTTTTGCCGCTGAGAACGCCATGGGCGAGGACTGGAACGAGAAGCTGCGCAAGGCAGGCGGGGAATACGGTGCGGCCACAGGCCGTCCCCGCCGGGTCGGCCCCTTCGACTGCGTGGCCAGCCGGTACGGTCTGGCCTGTCAGGGGGCGGATAAAATCGCCCTCACCAAGCTGGATGTCCTCAGCAGCATGAAGGAGATCCCGGTCATCACCGGTTACAAGCTGGATGGTGTGGAAGTCCCCCGCTTCGATACCCTGTCCGACCTCGACCGGATGGAGCCGGTGGTCACGATGCTGCCCGGCTGGAACAGGGATATTTCCGGCTGCAAGAGCTGGGACGACCTGCCCAAGGAAGCGAAGGGCTATGTGGAGTTCCTCGAACAGCAGCTGGGCCATGCGATCCAGTTCATCTCCACGGGCGCGGAGCGCGAGAGGTTTGTGCTGAAAGGAGAATGGCTGTGAGACACTTTATTGAGCCGAACAGCTTTTCTCTGGACGAACAGCTGGCCCTTCTCGACCTTGCAGACCGGATGGAGGCAGACCCCGCGCCCTATGCGCATCTCTGCGATGGGCGGATTCTGGCGACGCTGTTCTACGAGCCGTCCACCCGCACCCGGCTTTCCTTCGAGTCGGCCATGCTGCGGCTGGGCGGCAAGACGCTGGGCTTTGCCGGGGCACAGCTGTCCAGTGCCAGCAAGGGGGAGACGGTGGCAGATACAGCCCGCGTCGTGAGCAATTATGCTGATGTCATCGCCATGCGCCACCCGAAAGAGGGCGCACCGCTCCGGGCGTCCCTGTATGCACGGGTGCCTGTCATCAATGCAGGCGACGGCGGGCACGCCCACCCCTCCCAGACCATGATCGACCTGATGACCATCCGCCAGCGCAAAGGGCGGCTGGACCATCTGACGGTGGGCTTCTGCGGCGACCTCAAATTTGGCCGGACGGTCCACTCCCTGACCGCAGCCCTCAGCCAGTTCGAGGGGAATCGCTTCGTGTTCATCTCGCCGGAGGAGCTGCGCATCCCCCAGTACGTCAAGGACGAGACCCTGACGCCGCTCCATCAGACCTACAAGGAGACGGCAGACCTCGAAGCCGAGCTGCCGCATCTGGACGTGCTCTATATGACCCGCATCCAGCAGGAGCGCTTTTTCAACGAAGAGGACTACCTCCGGTTGAAAGGCTGCTACTCCCTGAACGCCAAGCTCTTGGAACTGGCCCCATCGGATATGCCGGTGCTGCACCCGCTGCCCCGCATCGACGAGATCAAGCTGGACGTGGACAGCGACCCTCGTGCCGCCTACTTCGACCAAGTCCACAACGGCGTTTATATCCGGATGGCCATTATTCTGGCCCTGCTGGGCATCCCCGACCCTGTGACCGGAAATAAAGTGCTGAAATAAGCTCTGACCGGAAAAACAATGCCGCCCGCCTGCGCTGTTGTCACGCAGGTGGGCGGCATTTTATGTTATTGGCCCGGAAAGCACCGTTCAGACAAGGCTTTCCATGATCTTGGCACACGTTTCGATGCCGATGCCCCCGCTGTCCAGCGCGATATGATAGTTGGCGGCGCTGCCCCATGGAGCAAAGGGAAGGAGCAAAAAATTCCCCACAGACCGGCAGATCCGTGCTATAATCAGAGCAAAAGGGCCTGCGCCGGAAGCGGGGCCCCGCAAAAATGGAGGACATGAGGATGAACGAAACGCTGCGAAGGGATGCCGACGCCATCATCGAGGCCAGCCTGAGCGCTGTCCTGCCGGACGAGGCTGTCCGCCGTGCACTGAAAGCCTTTCAGCCCAAGGGCGGCAAGGTGATGCTGGTGGCAGCGGGCAAGGCCGGATGGCAGATGGCCCGCGCCGCCGTGGAAGCACTGGGCCGGGTGGACGGCGGCGTGGTCGTGACCAAGTATGGCCACATCAAAGGCCAGATCTCCGGGGTGGACTGTTATGAAGCAGGCCATCCCGTCCCGGACGAAAACGGCTTTGCGGCCACCGAAAAGGCGCTGGAGCTGGTGCAGGGGCTGACCGCAGAGGACACGGTACTGTTTCTGCTCTCGGGCGGCGGCAGCGCGTTGTTTGAAAAGCCGCTGCTCCCCGGCGGGGAATTGCAGGACATCACCCATCAGCTCCTTGCCAGCGGGGCTGACATCGTGGAGATGAACACCATCCGCAAGCGGCTTTCCGGGGTCAAGGGCGGGCGATTCGCACAGCGCTGCGCTCCGGCAAACGTATTCAGCATCGTCCTCAGTGATATTCTGGGCGACCCGCTGGATATGATCGCCAGCGGCCCGGCGGTGCCGGACTCCTCCACCTGCGCGCAGGCGCTTGCCATTGCGGAAAAGTATCGGCTGAACCTGTCGGAACAGGCGAAAGAGCTTCTGGCACAGGAAACGCCGAAAGCGCTCGACAACGTGACGACCCGGATCACCGGCAGCGTCCGGGAGCTGTGCGGGGCTGCGGCCAGTGCCTGCCGGGCGCGGGGCTATGAGCCAGTCGTCCTCACCGACCGGCTCTGCTGCGAGGCCCGGGAGGCGGGCAGCTTCCTTGGCTCCATCGTCCGCACCCACGCGGGGCAGGGCCGGAAGCTGGCCTTTATCGCAGGCGGCGAGACTGTGGTGCACCTGACCGGGAAGGGTCTCGGCGGCCGCAATCAGGAGATCGCCCTTGCGGCGGCTCCGGCTCTTGCCGGGCTGGACGCGGCGGTCTTCTCGGTGGGCAGCGACGGCACCGACGGCCCCACCGATGCCGCTGGCGGCTATGTGGACGGCGATACCGCAGCCGCTCTGGCGGCAAAGGGCTGGAACGTGTTCGACACTCTGAAAAATAACGATGCCTACCACGCCTTACAGGCGGCAGAGGGACTGATCATCACCGGAGCCACCGGAACAAACGTCAACGACGTGGCGGTGGCGCTGATCACAGGATAAAGAGAGACTGCTGCGCGTAATGTGCCTCCGGTGGGCCGGGATCAGTTCTCGGAAGAGATGTCCTCGCCGAAGTACTTTTCGCTCAGCTCCTTGAGGGTGCCGTCGGCACGCAGTGCTTCGATGGCGCTGTTGAGGGCGTCGAGGAAGGAAGTGTCGTCACTCTTGAGCACGGGGATGGCGACATGGGAGGCCTCCTCGGTCTGGGCCACCAGCTTGAAGTTGGCGTCCGGATGGACATTCAGGTAGTCGTAGAAGGAGACGTCGGCGTTCAGGGTGGCGTCGATGCGGCCGGCGGTCAGCAGCTGGATGGTCTCTTCCAGCGTGTCGATGCCCTGCACGGTGGCACCATAGCTCTCGGCCAGCTCCATGTAGGTGGAAGCCAGGCTGTTGGCGGTGGTCTTGCCCTTCAGGTCCTCAAAGCTCTTGATGTCCTCGTTGTCCTTGCGGACGGCGAGGGCGGTGTGGATGTAGCCGTAGGGGGTGGTGAAGTCGTAGGTCAGGGCGCGCTCGTCGGTGACTTCGACGCCGTTGCAGACCATGTCATAGCGGCCTGCATCCAGACCGGCGAACAGGCTGTCCCAGTCGCTCTCGACATACTCCGGCTCGACGCCCAGCTTTTCGGCGATGGCGCGGGAGACTTCGACGTCGTAGCCCACGAGGGTGTCGCTCTCATCGTGGAAGCTCCAGGGCTGCCATGCGCCTTCCAGCGCGACGACCAGCTTGCCGTTGGACTGGACGGTCTCCAGCTTGTTGGCAGCGGCGGAGGAAGCGGACTTGCTGGAAGAGCAGCCAGCCAGCGAGAGGGCACCGGCGGCAGCCATGACACTCATCAGGGAGATAAAGGTTCTGCGTTTCATAGTAGATTATCCTTTCTGTAGTAAGACAAACTTGAGAAAAGCGGGATAAGGCTCTCCCTTTGGGAGAGCTGGCGCGTAAGCGCCTGAGAGGGCAAGGAAGCTGACACAAAGGCGGAAACACCGCGATCGTATCGCGCTGACCAAGAGCCTGCTTATCGCTGTGTGGCGGCTCTGCCGCAGGCGGCTTGCCCTCTCCGTCATTGCTTCGCAATGCCACCTCTCCCAAGGGGAGAGGCTTCAGGCTTCGGTATGCGAGATCTTTTGCAGGAACTCGCGGGTCCGGGCCTCTTTGGGGTGGGCGAAGAACTCCTGCGAGGGGGCTTCCTCCACCACGACGCCGTTCTCCATGAGGACGGTGCGGGAGGAGACGTTGCGGGCAAAGCCCATCTCATGGGTGACGACCAGCATGGTCATCCCCTCCTGCGCCAGCTGCCGCATGACAGCCAGCACCTCGCCGGTCAGCTCGGGGTCGAGGGCGCTGGTCGGCTCGTCGAAATAGATGATCTCGGGGTCGGAAGCGAGGGCGCGGGCGATGGCCACACGCTGCTGCTGACCGCCCGAGAGCTGGCGGGGGTAGTAGTCGGCCCGGTCGGCGAGGCCGACCTTTTCCAGCATCTTCATGCCGATGGCGTTGGCCTCGTTTTTGGGCATTTTCCGGGCAACGATGAGGCCCTCGGTGACGTTCTGGAGGGCCGTCTTGTTGCGGAAGAGGTTATAGTTCTGGAAAACGAAGGCCGTCTTCCGACGCAGCCGTGCGATGGAGACCCGGTCGGCGCGGGCAAGGTCGAAAGCCTCACCGTCGAAGGTGAGGGTGCCTGCGTCGGCGGTCTCGAGGAAGTTGAGACAGCGCAGCAGGGTGGTCTTGCCGGAGCCGGAGGGGCCGAGGATGGCGACGACATCGCCCTTTTCCACCGTCAGATCGACGCCGCGCAGCACGTCAAGGCTGCTGACCGGCTTCGGGGCACGGCCAAAGATGCCGGGACGGACGCCGGGCTTTGCATATGTATGGAAGGATTTGCGGACGCCGCGGATCTCTAACATTGCCATAACAGCCATACTCCTTTTTTACTGGAAGCCGTGGGCGTTGAGCTGGCGCTCCAACAGCCCCTGCAGCTTGGTGATGACGGTACAGAACAGCAGATACACCACCGCCACCTCGCAGTAGATGGGCAGGAAGATGTAGGTGCGGGCCGCGACGCGCTGGCCGGCCATGAACAGCTCCGCCACGGTGATGTTGGAGGCCAGAGAGGTGTCCTTGATCATGCCGATGAGGGAGTTGGAGAGGGCGGGCACGGCGGTGCGCAGGGCCTGCGGCAGCACGATGCGGCGCATGATCTGCCACCAGCTCATGCCCACGCAGTAACCGGCTTCCAGCTGGCCCTGGGGCACACTTTCCAGCGCGCCGCGCATGGTCTCGGCGCAGTAGGCACCCTCGTTGAAGGCAAAGGCGATGACCGCAGCAGGGAAAGCGTCCAGCATGATGCCCACGCTGGGCAGACCATAAAAGATGATGAACAGCTGCACCAGCAGCGGCGTGCCGCGGATGACCCAGATGTAGAACCGGGCCAGCTGACTCAGCACCGGCACCCGGGCGTACTGTACCAGAGCCACGGCTACGGCCAGCACCATCGCCAGAGTGAACGAGACGAGGGTGAGGGGGATGGTCATGGTGAGGCCCGCCGACAGGATGCGGGGCAGGGCCTCCCAGAGCACGCTGACGGTGCGGTTGGATAACAAAGATTCCAGCATGGATGATGTCCTTCTTCAAAATGAAAAATAGAGCAGTTTGACTTTTTATCGCACTTTTTGAAAAATGCGATAAACCGATGGAACAGCAGGAAAGCTCATGATACACCTTAAACCATACTTTCAGTCAAGGGCCTGAGCAGAAAATCCTACAAATCCTACCAGAATACTATAGCATGATTCCCGGGGGAACGCAAATGGTTTCGAAAAATTGCATGGTATGGATGAAATGAATGAAAAAGATGCATGAACTTTGTGCACAACGGCGGAACAGTTGACGCGGCAGGGGCTTTCGGGTACAATAGAATCGAACAGACCTGTGCGGTGGCACAGGCAGAACAGGCCGCACGCCCCGGCAGACGGGAGCGCGGCGGATACGGAGGACAAACGTGATGAAACGTATTGGTATTCTGGGCGCTGGAACTTGGGGCATGGCCCTTGCACGGATGCTGACGGTGAGCGGGAACGATGTGCTGGTCTGGTCGGCCATCGAGAAGGAGATCGATGACCTTTCGACGACCCGCGTCCACCCCAACCTGCCGCAGATGAAGATTCCGGAGGAGCTGCGGTTCACCAAGAGCATCGAGGAGGTCTGCAAGGACAAGGACATCCTGCTGTTCGCGGTGCCGTCGGTCTTCGTCCGCTCCACAGCAGCAAAGGCCCGGCCCTATGTGGCCGACGGCCAGATCATCGTGGACGTGGCAAAGGGCATCGAGCCGGACACGCTGTACACCATGACGGAGATCCTTGCCGATGAGCTGGGCCGGGAGGGCGGCCCGAAGAACGTCCGCCTTGTGGCCCTGTCCGGCCCCACCCACGCAGAGGAGGTGGCCATCGACCTGCCCACCACCATCGTGTCGGCCAGCAAGGACGCCGAGGCTGCGGCCTTCGTGCAGGAGGTCTTTACCAACAACGTCATGCGCGTCTACACCAATGACGACATCAAGGGCGTGGAGCTGAGCGGCGCCATGAAGAACGTCATCGCGCTGGGCGTCGGCATCTCCACCGGCCTCGGCTACGGCGACAACGCCCGCGCCGCCCTCATCACCCGGGGCATCGCCGAGATCGCCCGTCTGGGCGTGGCGATGGGCTGCAACATCCACACCTTTGCGGGTCTGGCCGGCATCGGCGACCTCATCGTGACGGCCACCAGTATGCACAGCCGCAACAACCGCGCCGGTATCCTTATCGGCAAGGGCGAGACCCCGGAGCACGCCGTCAAGGAAGTGGGCATGGTGGTGGAGGGCATGAACGCCCTGCCCGCCGCGCTGGAGCTGGCCGAGCGGTATCAGGTGGAAATGCCCATCGTCCAGACCGTCAACGCCATCGTCAACAAGGGGATGAGCGCGGCGGAGGCCGTCAAGTCCCTGATGGAGCGCGGCCTGAAGAACGAGCTGCCGCAGGGCTATGAAAAATAAACGAAAAGGGGCGGTATCATGCCTTCTACCTACGCACACCGCCGCTTTGGCGCGGATGTTCTGGCCCTGCTTCCGGACGGGCTGCGCCAGACGCTGGAGCAGCACCGGGAACTCTACGATATGGGCCTCCACGGGCCTGACCTGATGTTTTATTACAAGGCATTGCAGACGAACCCGGTGAACCGTTTGGGGAATGCCATGCACGAGGAAAAGGGCGAGGTGTTTTTCACCCGCGCCCGGGCCGTGGTGGAACACGCGGCGGATAAGGACGCTGCGCTGGCCTACGCGCTGGGCTTCGTCTGCCATTTTGCGCTGGACAGCACCTGTCACCCCTATGTGGAGGCCTATGTCCGGGAGAGCGGCGTAAGCCACTGTGAGATCGAGACAGAGTTCGACAACGCCTTGCTGCGGGAGGACGGCTATGACCCCATGAAGTTCTTCACGGCCAGCCACATCAAGCCCAGCCGCCAGCGGGCGGAGGTCGTCGCGCCTTTTTATGAGGGCGTCACGGTGGACGAGACGCTGGCGGCGATGAAGGGGATGATCTCGGTGCACCATATGCTGCAGGCGGCGAACCCCGTCAAACGCTGGGTGGTGCTGGCCGGGATGCGCGCCGCCGGGAAGTATGAGTTTATGCACGGCCTTGTGGCGAACCCGCAGCCCAACCCCAAGTGTGTCCAGAGCAGCCGGAAGCTCGAGGAGCTGTACAAGACGGCTGTGCCGCTGGCGGTGCGGCTCATCGGCGAGTATGCCGGAGGAAAGCCGCTGGGGCCGGAATATCAGCACACATTCGGGGAAGACTGAGAGGAGCACTGGATGGGAAAGAATGACAAATTTCGTCTGACGAGGCTGGAACGGAACTGGATCCTGTACGACGTGGGAAACTCGGCCTTTGTGCTGATGGTGGCGACCCTTATCCCCATTTTCTTCAACGCACTGGCAGAGAGCGGCGGCCTGACCTCGGTGGAATATCTGGCCTACTGGGGCTATGCAAGCTCGGTCGTGACCATCATCACGGCCATCCTCAGCCCGATCCTCGGCACGGTGGCGGACACCAGAGGCTTCAAGAAGCCCATCTTCATGCTCTGCGTCGGCGTGGGCATCGTGGGATGCTGCGCCATGGGCGCGGCGTCGGCGTGGCTGCCCTTCCTCGTCATCTTCGTCATTGCGAAGGTGGGATTTTCGGGCAGTCTGGTGTTCTACGACTCCATGCTCGGGGATGTGACCACGCCGGAGCGGATGGATGAGGTGTCCAGCCGGGGCTATGCGTGGGGCTACATCGGCAGCTGCGTGCCCTTCGTGGTCTGTCTCGGCCTTGTGCTGGGGGCGGGGGCCATTGGCCTCAGCCAGATGACGGCGCTGAACATCGCGCTTATCCTGACGGCGGTGTGGTGGCTCGTGACCACCCTGCCGCTGCTGAAAAGCTACCGACAGCTCCACTATGTGGAGGTGGAAGAGCACGCAGTACGCCAGAGCTTTGCCCGCATCGGCCAGACCCTGCGGCATCTGCCGGAGGACAAGCAGGTGTTCTGGTTCCTGCTGGCGTTCTTCTGCTACATCGACGGCGTGTATACCATCATCGACATGGCCACGGCCTACGGCACGGCGCTGGGGCTGGACACCACCGGGCTGCTGCTGGCGCTGCTGGTGACGCAGATCGTGGCGTTCCCGTCGGCCCTCATCTTCGGGCGGCTGTCCAACGAGTATCCCTCGTCGAAGCTCATCCCGGTCTGCATCGCGGCCTATGCGGGCATCGCGGTGTTTGCGTTCTTTCTGACCCGGCAGTGGCAGTTCTGGGTGCTGGCCGTCATCGTGGGGATGTTCCAAGGCGGCGTGCAGGCCCTCAGCCGCTCCCACTTCGCAAAGATCATCCCGCCGGAGAAGTCGGGCGAGTACTTCGGACTTTTCGACATCTGCGGCAAGGGGGCATCCTTCCTCGGGACGATGATCGTCAGTGTGGGGAGCCAGCTGACCGGCAGCGCCAATGTGGGCGTCGGCTCCCTCATCGTGCTGTTCGTCGTGGGATTCGTGCTGTTCCGGGTGTCCTGCCGTCAGGGAGAAACGACATAAATTTCATAAAAAACGGAAACGGAGAGAGCTGTCCTGTACGGCTCTCTTTTTTATTGGGATCTTCAAAAATAGCGCCTATCAAAACGGCATAGTTGCGATACGCAGCTTGCGGATGGTGCTTGTGCATTCAAAACACGAACTGCTATATTTTGTGGAAAACGCAGAAAAGTCGGGCGATTTTTTATGCAGAAAGCCGCCACAAAAATACTGAAACCTCTTGACAAATATAATCGGGGGGGGGTATAATGAATCAGAACAGAGGTTTGCCTTACGCCCGGAAGGAAGAAAATGCGAGCGGGGAAAGACCTCTAAAACAATGTGGAGGTTTTAATTATGAGACTGGATATGATTTCCCGCCGCCGTTTCCTCAAGAGCGCTGGTGTTGCGGCTCTGGCTGTTGCCGCAGCAGGTGTGCTGGCAGGCTGTGATGGCGGCAGCAATAGCGGAAGCGGCAATGTTACCCCTGCTCCTGTTCCCGGTGCAACGGAGGATGTTAACATCATTTTCTTTGATGATGAAACCAGCGAAATCATTGGTGAGGGCATCCTGAAGAATGTCCTGAAGACTGCCGACCATGTCAACACCAACGACATTCCGGAGGACCAGTTCCCGGAGGGCTACCATGTGGCAAAGCCTAAGGATCTGGAGATCCGCATTAAGGATGACAAGAAGTATATCTATGTGTTTGTGACCGATGTTACCTATACCGACATCAGCAAAAAGGTTGAGATTACTCTGCGTGATATGAGCAACTATGGTGCAGTGATCAAGACCACCGCGACCGTCAACAAGGATGCAACCACTGTTATGCCGAAGGAAATCGAGCTGCCGGAGGGCTATGAGTTCTATCCGGAATCCAACTACAAGATGGATGAGGGATATAGTCTGAATATGGAGTTTGCTGTTCAGAAGATCGGCGGCTAAATATTTTTGGTATTCTTCCATACAATATGCAGAGAGGCTTCCCCTTCGAGGGGAGGCCTTTTTGCGTCCGGGAAGTTATGATTCACAAACCGTTCATTGTGTTTTGGCGGGCAGGATGATACAATAGAGAAAAATCCAGAAAACGCAAAGGAGCAAGACCATGAAACAATATCCCGGCTATACCCTCGTCAAGCGCGAGGAGTGCCCCGAACAGCACGGGACGCTGACCGTGCTGACCCACGACGTCAGCGGGGCGGCTGTCCTGCTGGTGGAGAACGACGACGACAACAAGGCCTTCGGCATTGGATTTGGCACCTTTCCCTCCGACGATACCGGCGTGTTCCACATCCTCGAGCACTCGGTGCTGGCGGGTAGCGAGAAATACCCGGTGAAGTCGCCGTTTTTGCAGCTGCTCAAGAGCAGCATGGCCTCCTTCCTGAATGCCATGACCTTCCCGGACAAGACGGTCTACCCCTTCGCAACGCCCAACGAGACGGATTTCAAGAACCTGATGGACGTCTACCTCAACGCGGTGTTCTGCCCGCTGGCGATGGTGGACCGGGGCGTGTTCGAGCAGGAGGGCTGGCACCGGGACGAGGACGGCACGGTGAGCGGCGTCGTCTACAACGAGATGCAGGGCGCACTGGCGACGCCGGATGCCCAGCTGCAGAACGCCCTGAGCCGGGCGATGTTCCCGGACACGGCCTACGGCTTCGTCTCCGGAGGCGACCCGGCCTCCATCCCGGCGCTGACCTATGAGAAGTATGTCCGGGTCTACCGCCGTCATTACAGTGCAGACAACTGCTGCATCACCCTCTACGGTAAGATGGACATGGCCGAGAAGCTAGCCTTCCTCGATGAGCAGTATCTGAGCCATATGCCCAAGAGTGTCAGCCGCCCCCGGCTGACGGTGCAGGACGAGCAGGCCGGTGTGCGGCTGCACATCCCCTACTACACCGAAAAGCCCGAGCCGGACGAGGCACAGTGCGCGCTGGCGTGGTACACCGGCGCGTTCGCGGACCGGGAGCGCCAGCTGGGCGTGGAGATCCTGCTGGACGCCCTGCTGGGCAACAACCAGTCGCCCCTGAAAGCCGCCCTGCTGGAAGAGAAGCTGGGGGCGGACATTGATGTAGGCTTCGACGACAGCACATTGCAGCCGACGCTGGAGCTGGTGCTGCGGGGGGCCACCGAGGCGTCGGCAGGGAAATTCGCTGCCGCTGTCCGGAACGCTGTGGACGGCATCCTCGAAAGGGGCATCCCCGAAGAGCTGCTGATGGCAAGCCTCAACTCCACCGAGTTCGCGTCCCTTGAGCGTCCGGGCAGCATCCCGGACGGCGTGCTGGACGCCATCCATGCATCCACCGGCTGGCTCCACACCGGCGACCCGGCCCTGCTGCTGCATACCAACGGGCTGTTCGCCTCGCTGCGGGAGAAGCTGGAAAAGGGGTGGTTCAACGAGCTGCTGCGGGAGCTGTTCGCGCCCGCGCCGGTGGAGGTCATCCAAGTGCCCGCCCTGCCCAAGAAGGAGGAAGAGGGCCGGGCCGCCCGCACCGACGGCAAGCTGGTGCTGGACCATCCGCTGACCGCTGCCGACCTCGGCGAGGGCAAGAAGCTGACCCCGGGCCGGGGCGGGATGCTGGCCGGAGCGGAGCTGCTGCATCACCCTTCGGCGGGCAGCACCTACCTGAACTTCTACTACGACATCGGCAATGCAGCGCCGGAGGAGATGCCCTATCTGAACCTGTTGACCGATGTGGTGGACGAGTTGGACACCGGGAAGCACACGGCACAGGAGCTGAACACCCTGCGGAACACATGGCTGGGCCGCAGCGGTGCATGGGTGGACGGCTGGACCGGCCGCCAGCCGGGCCGACCGGTCCATGCAAAGCTGGTGGTCGGGATGAGCCTGCTGGAACGCAGCCTCGAAAAGGCTGTGGAGCTGGGCGGCGAGTGGCTGTATGAAACGAAGCTCACCGGCCCGCAGGCAGAAGCCGCGATGGAGCGGGCGGTCAGCCAGCAGAAGCTGATGATGGAGCAGAGATTCCTGCGGGAGGGCCATGCCTTTGTGTCGATGCGTGCGGCGGCCCACTTCTCGGTGGAGGCCGCCATGAACGAGCGGTGCAGCGGCGTGAGCTACTACCACTTCCTCTGCGGGCTGCAGGAAGAAGCCGACTGGGCCGGACTGGGCCGGAGGCTGGAAGCGCTGCGGGAGAAGGTGCTGGGCGGGAATGCCCTGACGGTCAGCCTCCACGGCAGCGATGCAGCACTGGACACCCTGAAAAAGCTGCTGCCCGGCAGTGCTTTTGCGGCCGGAGAGCGCCGCGCAGCGGTGCCCTACCGGGAAGCGCTGGCCCCGGCGGTGAACGAGGCCTTCGTCATCGACGGCGGCGTGAACTATGATGTGCTGGCATGGCCGATGGAGCGGCGCTTGGAGCGGAAGGTGCTGGCCCGGGTGATGAGCTACGAGTATCTGTGGCACAGCATCCGGGAGGTGGGAGGCGCTTACGGCACCGGCATGGTGACCCAGAACGACGATGTGGAGTACCTCTACACCTACCGTGACCCCCATCTGGCGGAGAGCTACGAGGCCTTCGCCGCCGGGCCGGCAGAGCTGGCGGGGCGCGATTACACCGAAAACGATATGAACGAATTCATTGTGGGCGCTGCGGCCAAGCTGGACACCCCGCGCAAGCCCCGGGACGAGGCTGCGGCCACCGACTGCAAGTATTTCTGCGGCATCACCGACGAGATGAACGCCGCCGAGCGGAAGAGCCTGTGCAGCGTGGATGCTGCCGCCCTCAAGGCCGAGGCGGCAGACCTGTCTGCCCGGATGGAGAAGGGCGTGCGGGTGGCGTTCGGCAGCAAGGAGGCCGTGGAAGCCGCGAAAGCGCTGTTCGACCGGGTGGAAACGCTGTAAAAGAAAACGAAGCACCTCCCGGAGACTTTGCGCAGAAAATCATGCAAAAATCCCCTGTCTGTGGAAAAGAACACAGGCAGGGGATTTTTCTTGTCTAAAAATATTACTATAGGGATAAAACGCCACGAAAGATACAAAAGCGAATCAAAAAGTATGTACTCCTGCGGAGGGAAAAAGCGTGGTATCCTTTTGCCAACGAAAGAACGAAAGGATGTGAGAACACAGGATGGGGCAGGAAAAGCAGGAGGCGTCCAATGGGATGAAAAATCTTCAGAAGGCCGCAGACACCCTGAGCACCATGCTGGTGCAGGAGATCAAGGGCCTGAACGTCCGCCAGCGTGCGGCACGGAAGGAAAAAAGCACCGACACCGGCCTCATGAAGGAACTCAAGGAGGCCACCGCCGTGCTGAAAGACCTGACAGGCGTGACGAAGACCCTGAACGACCAGGGAATGGAGGAAGAAGAGCGGGAATGCGGCGTGGTGCTGCTGCCGCCGGTGGAGGAGGCATGATGGAAGAAAACAAGGAGAGGAACATCGTCTGGAAGCCCCAGCCGAGGCAGCTGGAATTTATGCGGCGGCCTGAGCCGGAGGCGCTTTACGGCGGCGCGGCAGGCGGTGGAAAGAGCGACGCCCTCGTCATCGAGGCACTGCGGCAGGTGCACATCCCCCACTACCGGGCGCTCATCCTCCGCAAGACCTACCCGCAGCTGTCCGACCTCGTGGACAAGAGCCAGCGCTACTATCTCCGGGCTTTCCCGGAGGCGCAGTACAACGCCACGAGTCATGTGTGGGTCTTCCCCAGCGGGGCGAAGATCTACTTCGGCTCGATGCAGCACACGAAAGACCGGACGAACTATCAGGGCAAGGCCTTCGACTTCATCGGCTTCGATGAGCTGACCCACTTCGAGTGGGAGGAGTACAGCTATATGATGAGCCGCAACCGTCCCACCGGCCCCGGCACACGGGTGTACCTGCGGGCCACCACCAACCCCGGCGGGGTGGGCCACGGCTGGGTCAAGGCGAGGTTTATCACGCCCGCCCCGCCCGGAACCCCCATTGAGGAGGAGTGCACGGTGCAGATGCCGGACGGTACGGAAAAGATGCTCCGGCGGGCGAGGGTGTTCATCCCGTCCAGCGTCTTTGACAACCCCGCCCTGCTGAAGAACGACCCGGGCTATCTGGCCAGCCTCGCGGCCATGCCGGAGGCGGAAAAGCAGGCGCTGCTCTATGGCAGCTGGGACAGCTTTTCCGGGCAGGTGTTCACCGAGTGGCGGAACGACCCGAAGCATTACGAGGACCAGCGCTGGACTCATGTCATCGCGCCCTTTGCCATCCCGAAGCACTGGAAAATCTACCGGGGGTATGACTTCGGCTATTCGAAGCCGTTCTCGGTGGGGTGGTACGCGGCGGACGAGGAGGGGCGGCTCTACCGCATCAAGGAGCTTTACGGCTGCACGGGCCGACCCGACGAGGGAACGCACCTCGACCCGGTGGAACAGGCCCGGCGCATCCGGGAGGCTGAGCAGAACGACCCGATGCTCCGGGGGCGGGTGATCACAGGCATCGCCGACCCGGCCATCTTTGACCAGAGCCGGGGCGAGAGCGTCGCGGATATGCAGGAGAAAAGCCCGAACTTCCTGCATTGGAGGCCCGGCGACCACACCCGTCTGGCGGGCAAGATGCAGTTCCACTACCGGCTGCATTTCGACGAGGAGGGCAGGCCGATGCTGCAGGTGTTCCATACCTGCAAACACTTCATCCGCACCATCCCGAACCTCGTGTACGACGAGAGCAATGTGGAGGACATCGACACCCGGCAGGAGGATCATATCTACGACGAGTGCCGCTATGTGCTGATGGAGAACCCCATCTCGCCGCCCCGGCAGATCGCTGAGCCGAGGGTGCGGGATGACCCGCTGGAGCTGCATGGGAGGGCGAGATTTCTGAGGGTGTGAAGGGGAGAGGCATTGGCAGGTCTAAGCTGGACGAGCAAAGCCCGACAGGGCAGAAGCGGAAATGCCCTGCGACAGAGGGCAGAAAGGAGTTAAATTGGACGAGATGAGAGAAAAGCTGCCCATCGGGCCGGAGGAGGTGGGCGAGGCGGCACAGATCTTGCAGCGGTACAAGGCAGGCAAGGCGGCGCTGGACAAGCGCTTGGTGGATAACGAGCTGTGGTTCCGGATGGGGCACTGGAAGAACTACCAGAACCCCATGATGGAGGGCAAGCCCCAGCCGTCCAGCGGGTGGCTGTTCAACTCCATCGCCAACAAGCACGCTGACGCGATGGACAACTACCCCAGCCCCAACGTCCTGCCCCGGGCCGAGGACGATGAGGCTGCGGCACAGGCGCTTTCCAGCGTTTTGCCCGTAGTGCTGGAACAGGCCGACTACGAGCAGGTGTACAGCGACACCTGGTGGCGCAAGCTCAAGCAGGGCACCGGTGTCAAGGGGG
>OOIG01001619.1_pt1 | contig 16429 bp, 14 predicted proteins | sample 1692091 | NCBI WGS metagenome assembly OOIG01 (sample SAMN06348188, study PRJEB24527) | human gut metagenome | biome: human gut; feature: ankylosing spondylitis patient; material: feces | host: Homo sapiens | place: China | collected 2015-10 | reverse complement strand
CCAATATCTTCACCTTCTTCCTTTGTTTTTACTGTTATCTTCTCTGTCAATCTTTCGGTACTTCCCTTCCTTCAATTTCTTCCGGCTTTGTTAATTCGACAAGTAACATTATTCGATAAGTCATAATACCTCCTTAAAAATAGTGCTTTTACAATAATCTTCTTGAATAACAATAATCCTTTAGATGCCTGCTCTATAATTAAGTCGTGTCGAACCGACAACAAATACAGAGGAGGTTATCATGATGGATAATTGTACAAAATTTAGTGACTTGACAGCGCATTTGCGTGAACTGTTCAAGTCAGCATCCTACAGTGAAAGTACTGTTAAGGATATGGATTTCATCCTCCGGGCATTTGCAGACTGCATGGATGCAAACGGCTTGGATGAATACTCACCGGAGATAGGAGAAATCCTAATCCGCTATTGCGAACAAACTCTGAAAGTCTGTGCTTCCAGAGTTTCACGGGCAAAAATAATTGTATCTAAGCTAAACCGGCTGTTTCAGGGACTTGACGGCGAAGAAGCTTTGTGGGCTGGTAAATCAACAACTGTTGAGCTTCCCGACAGCCTTTTGCATGTTTTGGATTCTTTTATTTCCCACTGCCGTCATAATGGGAATAAGGATACTACGCTCCGTTACAAACGGTGGATCTGCGGCCGTTTCCTGAAAAATTTGGAGAACCTTGGGTGTTCCGTCCTTCCAGATTTGTCTGGTGAGCTGATCCAAACCGCCTTCCTGCAGCTTGGTTATTTACGCTATTGGGAGAGAATCGGTCCATTTTTGCATTATCTTTTTGAAAGCGGGCAAGTCCAAAGAGACTTTTCCAAGCTGGTTATGAACCGGAAAAAATACTCACCCCATCCAACGGTATACACACAAGATGAAATTTCTCTTATTGAAGATTCCGTTGACCGCAGTACAGCGGCGGGCATCAGGAACTATGCGATCCTTTTGTTACTGTCCCGCTATGGTATCCGCTCCCGTGATATTTCAGCCCTGACTTTTGAGAACATTGATTTTTCAAAAAAATTAGTGATCTGCTGCAGCCGTGGACGTTTCAGCGTGGAAGTTGCCGAAGGACTGGAAGAGAAAGGAATGGATGCGGTAAGTCTGGAAGGCGGATATATTGCATGGCTTCTGGATGCGATGAAGCAGGAGGAAGAGGTAGACATCTGCAAGGATGTGGAACTTTCCATCCGTAAAAAGTTCCGTAAAAGCATCTGGTGCAAATTTACAAAAGCAATAAATCAGTATGAGCTTGTCAAACCGGGTGACCGCATTGCGGTCTGTATTTCCGGTGGAAAAGATTCCATGCTGATGGCAAAGCTGTTTCAGGAACTGTTAAAACATGGAAAAGCGAATTTTGAATTAGTATTTCTGGTAATGAATCCGGGATACAATGAAGATAACTGGAAGATCATTCAGGATAACGCCAAAGTACTTGGAATTCCGCTTACGGTATTTGAGACACAGATATTTGATACGGTAGCAGATATTGACAAGAATCCATGTTACCTTTGCGCGAGAATGAGAAGAGGCTATCTATACTCTCACGCAAAAGAACTGGGATGCAATAAGATTGCGCTCGGACATCATTTTGACGATGTGATTGAGACGATCCTTATGGGGATGTTCTACGGCGGAAAGGTGGAGACGATGATGCCGAAGCTCCATAGCCAGAATTTCGAGGGTATGGAGCTGATCAGACCAATGTATCTGATCAAGGAAGATGACATTATAGCATGGAGGGATTACAATCAGCTCAACTTCATTCAGTGCGCATGCAGATTCACAGAGAACTGTGTATCCTGTGGCGGCGGAAGAGGTTCCAAACGTGACGAGATGAAGGAGCTGATCAGGGAATTCAGAAAACAGGGAGATATTATCGAAAAGAATATTTTCCGGAGTGTACATAATGTCAACTTAAGAACGATTATCGGATACCACAAAGATGACATGGAATATAATTTCCTGGATGATTACAATGAAAGAGGTAAATAATGAATTACGGATTTGAGACACGATGTATACACGGAAACGGAACAGATGAAAAGACACATTCTTACGGTTCAGTAGCAGTACCGATCTACCAGGCAGCGACATTTGCCCATCCTGGTATTGGACAGTCTACCGGATATGACTATACGAGAGAGAGCAACCCGACAAGAACAGAGCTTGAGCATACGATGTCGGCACTGGAAGGTGCGGTAGATACTGTAGCATGCGCAAACGGTATGGCTGCGGTAGGTCTTTGCATGGAGTTATTTGACCGCGGAGATCATATTCTTTGTACAGATGATTTGTATGGTGGTTCTGTAAGAATGTTTGAGTCTGTCGGCGGGAAGAGAGGATTGGAGTTCTCTTATGTAGATACTGCAGATGCAGATCTTGTAGAAGCAGGTATCCGAGAGAATACAAAAGCACTTTATATCGAGACACCAAGTAATCCGACCATGCGTGTCACAGATCTCAGAAAGATGAAAGAAATCGCAGATAAACATGATCTGAAGATTATTGTTGACAATACATTTCTTTCACCATTATTTCAAAGATCGATTGAACTGGGAGCAGATCTGGTTATCCACAGCGGGACAAAATTCCTTGGTGGACATAATGACACACTGGCAGGATTCCTGTGTTCGGCGGATGAAGAGACAGCGAAGAAGATCCGTTATATATATAAGACAGTCGGAAGCTGTCTTGCACCATTTGACAGTTATCTGATTTTGCGAGGAATTAAGACATTGTCTGTAAGATTAAGAGCACAGCAGGATAATGCGATAAAGATTGCGAACTGGTTAAAAGGACATGAAAAAGTAAAACAGGTCTATTATGTAGGCTTGAAAGAGCATCCGGGGTATGGAGTAAATGCATCACAGGCAAGCGGATTCGGGAGTATGATTTCTTTCAAAGTAGATAGTGAAGCAACAGCAAGGAAACTCCTGGAAAGTGTGAAACTGATCGCTTATGCAGAAAGTCTCGGAGGCGTAGAGTCACTGATCACTTACCCGATGCTTCAGACACATGGAGATCTGCCGGTAGAAGTAAGAGAGAAACTTGGAATCACAGAAGATTTCTTAAGATTGTCAGTTGGAATTGAAAATGCAGATGATCTAATCGCCGATCTTGAGCAGGCACTTGCGTAGGAGGATGCACAGATGAAGTTCGATTTTGATAAAGTAGTGGACAGACATGGAACAAAATGCCTGAAATATGATTTCGCAAAAGAAAGAGGGAGAAGTGATGATATGCTTCCGCTCTGGGTGGCAGATATGGATTTCCCGACAGCACCGGGAATCCAGAAAAGCTTAAGTGACGCAGTCGCACACGGAATCTACGGATACAGCGAAGGAAAAGATGATTACTTCCAGGCAGCAGCCGGATGGTATGAGAAGCATTTCGGATGGAAAGTAGAAAAAGAATGGCTGATCAAGACACCGGGCGTGGTGTTCGCACTTGCGATGGCAGTGAAGGCTTACACAAAAGAAGGTGATGCAGTTCTTCTGCAGCAGCCGGTTTACTATCCGTTCAGCGAAGTGATCACAGATAACCACAGAAGGCTGATCAATAGTCCGCTTCAGCAGATAGACGGACATTACGAGATTAATTTCGAAGAATTCGAGCAGAAGATTGTCGAAGAAAATGTAAAATTATTCCTGATGTGCAGTCCGCACAATCCGGTCAGCCGTGTATGGACACGGGAAGAACTGGAAAAGCTGGGAGATATCTGCAAGAAGCATGGAGTGATCGTGGTCAGCGATGAGATCCATGCAGATTTCGTATTTGAAGGGAAGCACCAGGTTTTTGCAGATCTGAAGCCGGAATACAAAGACTTTACAGTTATCTGCACATCTCCTGGAAAGACATTTAATATCGCAGGGTTACAGGCATCCAATATCCTGATCCCGAATGAAGTACTCCGGGAGACATTTGCAAAGCAGATCACAGCAGCCGGTTACAGTCAGATTTCCGCACCGGGGATCGAGGCGGTGATCGCAGCCTATGCACAGGGAGAAGAATGGTATCAGGAAATGAAAAAGTATGTGGGAGAGAATATCACATTCCTGCATGAATGGATGGAAGAGCATATTCCGCAGATCAAAGTGACCAGGACGGAGGGTACTTACCTGGTGTGGATGGATTTTCGGGAATTGGGAATTGCAGAGGAAAACCTGAAAGATTTTGTGGAAAACCGGGCAGGATTATGGCTCGACGGTGGAAAAATGTTCGGAGAGTCAGGAAGCGGATTCCAGAGGATCAATGTGGCATGCCCCAGAAAGACGCTGGAAAAGGCTCTGACACAACTGGAAACTGCAGTGAAAAATCTTTAAGATAAATGTAAACTAAATACAAGAAATAGTTGACAATCTAAAACTGTACTTTTATACTAGAATACCAGTGAGAGCGTGCAGTACGAGGCAATCTGTGAATCTTACAGTTGGGACTTTTCACCGCTCACATCATACTAAATGAAAGAAGGTACAGTAAACAATGCCAGATACATCCATGATCCATACATTATTAGCAGACTGGGACGAGGAGCGTTCCTTGAGCAGAGAGGAAGCTGTAGAGATCCTTGACCTTCCGAAAGAAGAGATGGAAGACCTGATTTCCTGTGCGTATGCATTGAGAACAAAATATAAAGGGAAAAAGGTCAGCGTACAGTTGCTGACAAATGTGCGTAGCGGAAACTGTTCACAGAACTGTGCCTACTGTGCCCAGTCCTGTGAGTCGCATGCACCGATCGAGAAGTACCGCCGGGTATCGGATGAGAAATTATACGGAGATAATGATCTGGTGGATGAAAAGAACCTTGCAAGGCACTGCATTGGTCTGAGCGGAATCAAGTTTACGGATGCAGAGATTGAGGACCTGGCAGAACGCATTCGTATTATGAAGAAAAAGAATACGCAGATCTGCTGTTCCATCGGATTCCTGACCGAAAAGCAGGCGAAGATGCTGAAAGAAGCAGGATTGGATCGGATCAACCATAATCTGAACAGCAGCCGTTCTTTCTATCCTGAGATCTGTTCCACGCACACATATGACCAGCGGGTCAATAATATTAAAATGCTGCAGGGGCTGGGATTTGAGATCTGCAGCGGTGGAATTATCGGTATGGGAGAGAGCAAAGAAGATGTAGTAGATATGCTGATGGATCTGAAAGCAATTTCCCCTGAGTCCGTTCCGATCAATTTCCTTCTTCCGATTCCCGGGACAAGACTTGCAGACCGTGATATTTCAGGACTGACACCGGAATATTGCATGAAGGTACTCTGCCTGGCAAGACTGATGATCCCGAAGTCAGATATCCGTTGTGCTGCGGGAAGAGAAGTTTATTTTAAAGGGATTGAGCCGGAATTATTCAAGGTTGTTGATTCTATTTTTGCATCAGGTTATCTGACAGCAGGTGGTCAGGGAATTGACGACACGATGAAGATGATCCGGGATGCAGGATTTACAGGTGAGATTGAATCTACGGATGAATAAAAACCTGAACAGGAGCGTGTGAAGAAACGAATGTTTTTTCACACGCCTTTTTCTTCTTTGCTTGCCTGTCCCTGTCCAACGTGCTAGTATGATAGAGAGTTTTATTATGATAAGGAGTGTATCTGAAAGAAATGAGAAAAATTCATATAGATGAAGAAGGGTGGGCGGCACGAAAGCTCCGGCTCAGTACGATGCAGATCGTTGCACTCGGATTTATGGGGATTATCCTTGCGGGCGGGCTTTTGTTATGGCAGCCATTTTCAAACCGGCAGCCAATTTCGTTTCTGGATGCTCTGTTCACTGCGGTTACGTGCGTCTGTGTGACCGGACTGGTGACGGTTGTACCGGCAACGCAGTTTACACTGATCGGCAAAGGGATCATGCTGGTGCTTATTCAGATCGGAGGACTGGGCGTGATCGCCTGTACATCGGCATTTTTTCTGTTGCTTAGGAAAAAGATCAGTTTCAGGGGAAGGCAGATGATCAGTCAGTCTTACGGACTGGATACGATGTCCGGGATGGTGAAGTTTATTATCCGGGTTCTGAAAGGGACGTTTACGGTGGAGGCGATCGGTGCCGTCTTTTATTCCATCCGGTTTGTACAGGATTATGGTGTGGTAAAAGGCGTCGGATACGGAATCTTCCATTCAGTGTCTGCATTCTGTAATGCGGGAGTGGATCTGCTGGGAAGCAACAGCCTGATCGGGTATGCGGGTTCACCTTTGATTAATTTTACAACGATTCTTCTGATCGTCGTATCAGGACTGGGATTTCCGGTGTGGTATGATATTCTTGGAAATATAAAAAAAGCAGTCCGGGAACGGGGAACAAGACCGTTAAAATGGCTGTTTACAAGGCTGGAACTGCAGAGCAAAGTGGTGCTGGTCATGACCGGGTCTCTGATCTTATTTGGAACGGTATTATTCTTTTTACTGGAATATTCCAACCCGGCAACCATGGGAGAATTTTCAGTTACGAAGAAGCTGATGGCATCTCTGTTCCAGTCGGTGACGACAAGAACCGCGGGATTTGCAGCGGTCTCTCAGTCTGCACTGCGGCCGGGTTCAAGGCTCCTTGGATGTCTGTTAATGTTTATTGGCGGATCTCCGACAGGAACGGCAGGCGGTATCAAGACGACTACGGCAGCCATGCTGGTTCTCACAGTGATCTCGGTACTGCGGGGCAGAAAGGATACGGAATGTTTTAACCGTAAGATCGATGAAACGGTGGTACGGTCAGGCATTACGATCTCACTGGTTACCTTTTTCTTCTGGATGTCAGGAGTGACGGTGCTTACGATCTTAGAACCGGGACAGGATTTCCTGAATCTGATGTACGAGGTGACTTCAGCGATGGCAACCGTAGGGTTGACAGCCGACCTGACACCGTCTCTGTGCAGGGCGAGTCATGTCGTGCTGATGATCCTGATGTATATCGGACGGATCGGACCGGTGACGATGGCACTTGTATTTGCCGGAAGGGCGGAGAGAACGACACATTTCCGTTCTCTCCCGGAAGGAAGAATTATGATTGGATAAGGGGAAAGATATGAATAAGCAATTTGCAGTACTTGGTTTGGGAAGTTTTGGAAGAAGCGTAGCATTGTCATTGGAAAAAATGGGGTGCGATGTCATGGTAGTCGATGATTCTTATGAGAAGATCCAGGAAATTTCAGATAAGGTTTCTTATGCAATGAAGGCAGACGTAACGGATAAGGATGCTCTGCAGGCTCTGGGAGCAAGAAATCTGGACGGGGCTGTTGTGGCAGTTTCAGAACATCCTGAAGCTAATATTATGGCAACACTTCTTTGCAAAGAGATGGGGATTCCACTGGTTGTTGCAAAGGCGAAAGATAAACTTCAGGGAACGATCCTGGAAAAAGTAGGAGCGGATTCTGTCGTATATCCTGAGATCGAGATGGGCAGCCGGATTGCCAAAAGCATGGTAGCAAATGAATTTGTGGACTGGATCGAGCTTTCCAATGACTACAGCATCGTGGAGATAGCCGTACCACGCAGATGGGAAGGAAAAAGTCTTGCAGAGCTGGATGTGCGTAAGAAGTACGGGATCACGGTAGTCGGAGTCATGCGGGGTGAAAAAATGGATATTTCTTTTGATCCGCAGACACCACTGCCGGGAAATGCGATCCTGGTTCTGATCGGAGCAAATAAAATCCTGGAAAAGATCAAGATAGAAGAAAAGTAGAGGAACGGACAATGATTACAAGTACGTCAAATGCACAGATCAAGGAGCTGGCGAAGCTTCAGAAGAAAAGCAGATTAAGAGATGAAAGGCGGATCTTTCTTGTGGAAGGCCCGAGGATGGTGGAAGAAATCCCGAAAGAGCGGATTGAACGGCTGTATATATCGGAGAGCTTTGAACGCAAAAATCCTGCATATATCAGGGAGTTGGGAGTGCCTGCAGAAGTTCTTTCAGATACAGTATTTTCTTATGTATCGGATACGAAAAATCCACAGGGAATTTTAGCGGTCGTAAAAAGACTGGAGTATACGATGGAAGACGTACTCGGAAAAAGTGCGTCAAAGTGTGAAGAGAAATCCGGGGAAAAGGAGAAGAATCCGGAGAACCATCAGATCAGAGTTCCGCACGTGATCGTGCTGGACAACCTGCAGGATCCGGGAAATCTGGGAACGATCTTTCGTACCGCTGAGGCAGCCGGGGCAACGGGAATCCTGCTGAGCAGTGACAGTGTGGATGTCTACAATCCCAAGGTGATCCGTTCGACCATGGGAGCTGTCTTCAGGATGCCGTTTTTCTATGTAAAAGATCTTCCGGCAGCAGTGAAAAGTCTGAGCAGTCAGGGAATCAGAACGTATGCGGCACATCTGAACGGAAAAAATGTTTATGATGAGGAAGATTATACCGAAGGCTGTGCATTCCTGATTGGAAATGAAGGAAATGGGTTAAGAGATGAAGTGTCAGAATGTGCAGACTGTCTGATCCGGATTCCAATGTGCGGGAAAGCAGAGTCGCTGAATGCAGCGGTGGCGGCAGCGGTTCTGATGTTCGAGGCAGGAAGGCAGAGAAGAAAATAAGGCACTGGCGGCAGTATAGAGAGGAAAGTAAGGCGGTTGGAGGCAGTGTTGCATTTGAGTGCATTTTTGTAGTATACTAGCGTCAGTGGACCGAGGTGAAAAGAATGAAGCTTTTACTTGACCGGAAGAAAGAATATGGAGTTGTGCTGGACGGTGGCGGTGCAAGAGGTGCGTATCAGATCGGTGCGTGGAAGGCACTGAAAGAAGCCGGGATTCGGATCCATGCAGTGGCGGGAACATCCGTAGGAGCATTGAATGGTGCTTTGATCTGTATGGATGATCTGAAAAAGGCACAGGACATCTGGAAGAGCATGACATTTTCAAAGGTCATGAATGTAGATGACGGCTGGATGGAAGGGCTTTTTGAGAGAGAGCATAAAGTGAAGGATGTACTTTCGCAGATCTGGTCGGTCGTGACTGCAGGCGGGATCGATGTGACACCGCTGAAAGAGCTGATCCATGAGCTGATCGATGAAGAAAAGATCAGGCAGTCAGGGAAAGAGTTTTATCTGCTCACGTTTTCACTGACCGATTTTAAAGAACTGGACTTAGGGCTTGAGGATATTCCTGAGGGAAGACTGGAAGATTTTCTCCTTGCAAGTGCTTATCTTTTAGGTTTTAAGAATGAGAAAATGGGTGGAAAGCGATACATTGACGGTGGCGTGGTGAACAATGTGCCGCTTGGTTCGCTCGTAAAGCGGGGCTGTAAGGATATTATTGAGATACGGATTTATGGACCGGGGCGTGAGCCGAGGGTAAAGCTGCCTGAGGACGCACAGATCTACCGGATCGGACCGAGAGTCCGGCTGGGAAGTATTCTTGAGTTTGACGGCAGGAAAAGCCGGCAGAATATGAAGATTGGCTATTATGATGCAAAAAGGATGCTGTATGGACTGGAAGGTCTGATCTATTATATCGATCAGGATCATGCAGAAGTCTGGTATGAGAACCGGATGAAGCATCTTTCGGAGATAGAAAAGGCAGAGCTGGGACTGGTTCTGAAGCTGAAACCGGGAGTTTCGGATAAGCTGTTGTATCTTGCCATGCTGGAGGCAGGAGCAAAGCTGATGAAAGTTCCGAAGTATCATATTTATACAGTGGATGAACTGAGGGAACAGGTGGCAAAGAGATATGAAGAGCAGGCAGATCAGACAGAGCTGCCGGGATTCATGCATACATTGATACGAATAGAAAGGGACAGTAAGATGAATTTAAAAGGTAGAAATTTTTTGACACTGAAAGACTTTACACCGGAAGAGATCACATATCTGATCGATCTGGCAGCAGATCTGAAAGAGAAGAAGAAAAAGGGAATTCCGGTGGATCATTACCGTGGAAAGAATGTAGCCCTGATCTTTGAGAAGACCAGTACAAGAACCCGCTGTGCATTTGAAGTGGCAGCACATGATATGGGAATGGGAACGACCTATCTTGATCCGTCAGGTTCTCAGATCGGTAAAAAGGAAAGCATTGAGGATACTGCCAGAGTTCTGGGAAGAATGTTCGACGGAATCGAGTATCGTGGATATGGTCAGGAGATTGTAGAAGATCTTGCAAAGTATGCCGGTGTTCCGGTGTGGAATGGTCTGACCAACGAGTACCATCCGACGCAGATGCTTGCAGATATGCTGACTATCCGCGAGAATTTCGGAGAACTGAAAGGACTGAAGCTGGTCTATATGGGTGATGCAAGATACAATATGGGTAATTCCCTGATGATCGCCTGCTCCAAGCTGGGAATGGATTTCGTTGCATGTACGACAAAAGAATATTTCCCGAACGAAGAGCTGGTAGCGACCTGCCGAGGTTATGCGAAAGAATCCGGTGCAAGGATCACTCTGACTGAGGATGTAAAGGAAGGCACAAAGGATGCAGATATTATTTATACAGATGTATGGGTATCCATGGGTGAGCCGGATGAAGTATGGGAGAAGAGGATCAAAGAATTATCTCCTTATAAAGTGACAAAAGAAGTGATGGCAAATGCGAAGGAAAGTGCGATCTTCCTGCATTGCCTGCCGGCATTCCATGACCTGAAGACGAAGATCGGTGCAGCAATGTATGAGAAATTCGGCGTTAAGGATATGGAAGTAACGGATGAAGTATTTGAGTCTGCACAGTCGAAGGTATTTGATGAGGCAGAGAACAGAATGCATACGATCAAGGCAGTGATGGTTGCAACGTTGGGAGAATTTTAAAATTCGGATAGAATGGATCATAATGTGCCTGACACTTATGTGGTGTCAGGCACATTTGGATAAGGAATAGCGAATCTTTATTGAAAAAAGCAGATGGTCTGTGAGGAAGTAAAAATGAAAGCACAAATCTTAAAAATGCTCCGGGAGGCAGACGGATATATTTCCGGTCAGCAGTTATGTGAAAAATTTGGAGTATCCAGGACGGCAGTATGGAAAGTGATCCGTCAGCTCCAGGAAGAAGGATATGAGGTAGAAGCGGTACGGAATAAGGGATACCGGATCATAGACAGCCCGGATGTGATGACGAAGGAAGAACTGGAAAGCCTGATGGATACAAAGTGGGCCGGGAAAAATATTGTTTATTATGATGAAATAGATTCTACGAATCTGCGGATCAAGCAACTGGGAGATGAGGGAGCAGTGGAAGGCACTCTGGCAGTTGCTGACAGGCAGACAGCCGGAAGAGGCAGGCGGGGAAGGTCATGGGATTCACCGGCAGGAGAAAGTATTTCCATGTCGATCTTATTAAGACCGCAGATCACTCCGAACCAGGCCCCCATGCTGACGCTGGTTATGGCGTGCAGTGTGGCAGAGGGAATTATGGACTGCAAAGATGTGTGCGGAGAGCAGCAGATTCAGATCAAGTGGCCCAATGATATTATCATTCATGGTAAGAAACTGGTCGGAATCCTGACTGAGATGAGTACGCAGATCGATTATATCAATCATGTAACAGTCGGAGTGGGGATCAATGTCAATCTGACGGATTTCCCTGAGGAGATCCGGGAGCATGCAACTTCCCTGCGGCTGGAGTGTGGACATAAGGTGAAAAGAGCCCCTCTGATCGCTGCCATTATGAAGCGGCTGGAAGAGAATTATGCACTTTTCATGGAGACGGGAGATCTGTCACAACTGATGGAGAAGTACAGTGAACTGCTTGTAAATAAAGACCGGGATGTCATGATCCTTGGAGCGAAAGAGCAATATGTTGCCCATGCACTCGGAATTAACAAGACCGGTGAGCTGATCGTGCGGAAAGAAGACGGAACGATCGAAGAAGTCTATGCCGGCGAAGTCTCTGTGCGGGGCGTGTACGGATACGTGTAAAATGTAATGATCCGAAGAAAGCAGCAGGATACAGCAAAGGGACACAGTAAAAAGGAATGACGGGATACCGGACGGATATTCAAAGAAAAGGAGTAGCAGGAATGGATGAAGAAATGGTATTATGTGCGGCAAGTGCATATGAGAGAAAATTTTATCTGAACCCGGAATTTAATTCTCTTCCGGAAGAAGTGAAGCAGGAACTGCAGATCATGTGCGTGCTTTATACGGCAGATGTGGGTGGAATCCTGATGGTTGTCTATGATGAAAATGGAAATTTAGAGCTGAAGGTCGATCATAAAGAAGATGATTTTACTTTTGATGAGATCGGCAGTGTGCTGAAGATCAAGGAATTGCAGAAGACAAAAGAAGAGTTATTTGAATCACTGGAAATGTTCTATAAAGTATTTTATTTAGGAGAAGACAGCGATGATATTTGATACGCATGCACACTATGATGATGAGCAGTTTGATGCAGACCGGGAAGCACTTCTTTCAGGAATGAAAGCAGGCGGTGTGGGGATGATCGTAGATGCAGCAGCAACCGTTGCATCCTGGGATAAGATTCTCGAACTGACAGAAAAATATCCGTTTCTCTATGGATCGGTGGGGGTTCACCCGGACGAAGTGGGTGACTTAAATGAAGAGAATTTTGCGAGAATGTCTGAACTTGCCGACAGAAAAAAAATCGTTGCCATCGGAGAGATCGGACTGGATTATTACTGGGATAAAGAAGGACATGATCTTCAGAAATACTGGTTTATCCGGCAGCTGGAACTGGCAGGGGAAAAGAAGTTACCGGTTATGATCCACAGCCGGGAGGCGGCAGCAGATACAATGGAGATCATGAAAAAGTACGGCAAAGATCGAAACGGAGTGATCCACTGCTATTCCTATTCACCGGAGATGGCACAGGAGTATGTGAAAATGGGTTACTTTATCGGAGTCGGTGGTGTGGTAACTTTTAAGAATGCAAAGAAACTAAAAGAAACCGTACAGGAGATCCCGTTAGAATCCATTGTGCTTGAGACGGACTGCCCATATCTTGCCCCGGAACCATTTCGTGGCAAAAGAAACTGTTCGCTTTACATTTCCTATGTGGCAGAGAAAATTGCAGAATTGAAAGGGATCTCTGCGGAGGAAGTCATCCGGCAGACAGAGGAAAATGCAAAGCAGCTTTATCAGATCGATGAAAGCAGGCTGCTGAAAGAGCAGGTCATTGAATAAAGGAGAGAACATGAAAGAGCCAACTCTTGGAAATCCGCAGAATACAATCGAAGTTCTGCAAAAATATAATTTTGTATTTCAGAAAAAATTCGGACAGAATTTTCTGATCGATACGCATGTACTGGATAAGATCATCGGTTCAGCAGAAATCACAAAAGATGATGTTGTGCTGGAGATCGGTCCCGGAATCGGAACGATGACCCAGTACCTTGCCTGTGCGGCAAAAAAGGTGATCGCAGTAGAGATAGATAAGGCACTGATCCCGATTCTGGAGGATACCCTTTCAGAGTATGAAAATGTGCGGGTCATCAATCATGATGTACTGAAAGTCGATATCGCAAAACTGGCAGAGGAAGAAAATGGAGGAAAGCCGATCAAGGTCGTTGCCAATCTTCCGTATTACATCACGACACCGATCATTATGGGCTTGTTTGAGAATCATGTGCCGATCAAAAGCATTACAGTTATGGTGCAGAAAGAAGTGGCAGACCGGATGCAGGTCGGTCCGGGGACGAAAGATTATGGTGCATTATCGCTTGCTGTGCAATATTACGCAAAGCCATATATTGTGGCAAATGTACCTCCGAACTGCTTTATGCCAAGGCCGAAAGTCGGTTCTGCGGTGATCCGGCTGGAGCGTTATGAAAATCCTCCGGTCACAGTGGAGGATGAAAAGCTGATGTTCCGTCTGATCCGGGCTTCTTTTAATCAGAGAAGAAAAACGCTTGCCAACGGACTGAAAAATTCACCGGAACTGGACTATACAAAGGAAGAAATAGAAGCTGCGATCGAAGCGTTGGGGCGTGGAGCTTCTATCAGGGGTGAAGCACTGACCCTTGAAGAATTTGCGAAGCTGGCAGATCTGCTGTCAGAATGTCGTTTCTAAAATTTTCAGGCTGATGATTTCATAAAGATTTAATAGTCAGTTAATTGTATAAAAAGACTTATTTTAGTATAATAAAAAGGTCATACATGGAAAAGAGACAGAGAGAAGGAGGAATACGTACGTGGCAAAAGATATTAACAGCATATTTTTCAACATCACTCCTGAGATTGAAGAACTTGCACTCAAATGTGAGAAGAACAATGCGATTGAAAAAGAACTTTATACAAAGTATGAAGTAAAAAGAGGACTTCGTGATTTAAATGGTAAGGGTGTACTTGCCGGATTGACGAATATTTCGGATGTATGTGCATCAAAGATCGTGGATGGTATATCCGTTCCATGCGAAGGAAACCTGTATTATAGAGGTTATAATATCAAGGATTTGGTCAAAGGTTTCCTTGATGCAAAGCACCCGGGATATGAAGAGACCGCATATTTACTTCTGTTCGGAGAACTTCCGAATAAAGAAGAGCTGGCTCACTTTCAGGAGATGATGGCTGACCGCCGTATGCTTCCTCCGAATTTTGTGCGTGATGTTATCATGAAAGCACCGAGCCGTGACATGATGAACAGCATCACGAGGAGTATCCTTCAGCTTTATTCTTATGATGAGAAAGCGGATGATACAAGTATTCCGAACGTGCTGCGTCAGTGTCTGAACCTGATCAGCCAGTTCCCGATGCTGATGGTTTACGGTTATCACGCATATAATTACAGGATGGGAGAGGATCTTTATATCTATGCACCGGATCCGAAGCTTTCCACAGCAGAGAATATCCTGATGATGCTCCGTGAGGACAGAAAGTATACAGAGTTAGAGGCGAAGATCCTTGATATGGCTCTGGTACTTCATATGGATCATGGCGGTGGTAATAACTCCACTTTTACGACGCACGTGGTTACCTCTTCCGGTACGGATACTTATTCTACCATCGCTGCGGCAATGGCATCCCTGAAAGGTCCGAAGCATGGAGGGGCGAATATCAAAGTAACGCAGATGTTCGAGGATATGAAGTCTGTACTGACGGACTGGAGTGATGATGATCAGATCCGTGCCTATCTTGAGGCGTTGCTGGATAAGCAGGCATTTGATAAAAAAGGTCTGATCTATGGAATGGGGCATGCGGTTTATTCCGTTTCCGATCCCCGTGCCGAGATATTCAAGCGTTTTGTAAAGCAGCTTGCAGTGGAGAAAGGTCATGAGGCAGAATATGCACTGTATGAAAAGGTAGAGCATATGGCACCGGAGATCATTGGGGAGAAGCGTAAGATGTATAAAGGTGTTAATGCCAATGTGGACTTTTACAGCGGACTGGTTTACAGTATGCTGGATCTTCCGCCGGCATTGTATACACCAATCTTTGCAGCGGCACGTATCGTAGGATGGAGTGCTCACAGACTGGAAGAGCTTAAGAATGTAGATAAGATCATACGACCGGCGTATAAACCACTTGCACCGTATCGAGAGTATATTAAATTAGATGACAGGTAATGATTAGATCATGAGAGATGAATTTTATTTTCCGTCGAAGGATGGTAATACTGAGATCCATACAATGGAATGGAAGCCGGAAGGAGAAGTGAAGGCGGTAGTTCAGTTGTGTCACGGGATGGTAGAATACATTAAAAGATATGATGAGTTTGCTGAATTTCTGTGCAGCCACGGATATTATGTAGTCGGGAATGACCATCTGGGTCATGGCAAGTCTGTGCAAAGTAAGTCAGAGTATGGATTTTTCAATGAAAAGTATGCAAATGCATGTCTGATTGGTGATATGCATACTCTGCGTCAGCGGACAGCAAAGAAGTATCCCGATGTTCCGTATTTTCTGCTTGGGCACAGCATGGGTTCTTTTTTGTCACGAAGATATATTACGGAATATGGCTATGAATTAAACGGTGTATTGCTGCTTGGTACAGGCAATCAGCCCGATATTGTTGTAAAATCGGGAATTTTGATGGCAAAACTGGTAAGACTGATTAAGGGTGAGCGTTACCGTAGTCCGTTTTTAAATCATCTGATGTTTGGCAGTTACAATGCAAGAGTTGTCAATCCGGTAACGGATAAAGACTGGGTGTGTGGCAATGCCGAGGTGATTAAAGAATACGTGGCAGATGAAAAATGCAGCTATCTGTTTACGGTAAACGGATATCTTGGACTGTTGGATACGATTGCCTATGTAAAGAAAGTATCTAATATCCGTAAAGTACCAAGAGATCTTCCGGTGATACTGGCAGCAGGGACAAAAGACCCGGTGGGCGGTTACGGCAGAGATGTCAAAAAGCTGTTTGTGACTTACAGCAGGCATTTTTACGATGTGGAACTGCGGCTGTATGAGGATTGCAGACATGAGCTGCACAATGAACTGATACAGGAAGATGTATTTGAGGATTTATACCAGTGGATTTGTAAGCATAGATAAGGAAGGAAAAGGATGAAGGTATATACATTTTTAACAGATGG
>OOIG01001618.1_pt1 | contig 16441 bp, 14 predicted proteins | sample 1692091 | NCBI WGS metagenome assembly OOIG01 (sample SAMN06348188, study PRJEB24527) | human gut metagenome | biome: human gut; feature: ankylosing spondylitis patient; material: feces | host: Homo sapiens | place: China | collected 2015-10 | reverse complement strand
TCCGATCTGCTTCCGTTTCGTCTCTCTGCGCGGAGAAACGATGGCGGCGGAATCCGCACGTCACCCGGGCGGCATGGCGGCGGCGCTGAAACTGACCCCCGAGGTCGTGGAAGCGACCTGCGCGGAATTTTCCGAGATCTGGCCGGTCAACTACAACTGCCCGGGACAGGTCTCCTGCGCGGGCAATACGGGTGAGATCGACGCGTTCTGCGAAGCAATCAAGGCGGCGGGCGGACGTGCTGTCAAGCTTCCCGTCAGCGGCGCGTTCCACACGCCCTACATGAAGGACGTAGAGCCTGTCCTGCGCACGGCGCTTGAAAAAATGCCCCTGCAAGCCCCGCAGATTCCGGTTTACGCCAACCGCACCGCGGGACTTTACCCCGCCGACCGCGAAGGCATCACGTCCCTGCTTTCGGAGCAGGTCTGCCACGCGGTGCGCTGGGAGGACACCTTACGCGCAATGGCGGCGGACGGCATCGATACGTTTGTGGAGGTCGGCGCGGGCGCGACCCTGACCGGGTTTGTCCGGCGCACGCTGCCCGATGCAACCGCGCTGACGGTGAACGATTTCCCGTCCTATGAGGCGGTTTTGAAAGAACTTTTGGGAGATTGATGGATCATGGCAATAGCTGAAGCAGTCAACGAGCGGGAGAAGGACGCACTGCGTCTTTCGGTCAAGACCTGCCCGAAATGCAAGGAGAGTTTTACCGAAGAGGAACTGGACACCCACCTGTGGGTCTGCCCCTCTTGCGGCGCGTACATCCCCATGCCCGCGCGGGTACGGATCGATCTGCTCTCGGATACCGACACCTTTGAGGAGCTGTTCGGCGAGGAGGTTTTCACCGACCCGCTCGGCTTCCCCGACTATCGGGAAAAATACACGTCCGCAAAAGCGAAAAGCCGGGAAAACGAAGGCGTTCTCTGCGGCGTGACCAGAATTGAAGGGCAAAAGACCGCGATCTTCGTGATGAACCCCGAATTCATGCTCGGCTCGATGGGAACTGTGGTCGGCGACCGCATCACGGCGCTGTTTGAGTACGCGCTGAAAAACCGCCTGCCCGTGGTCGGATTTACCGTCTCGGGCGGCGCGCGGATGCAGGAGGGTATGCTGTCCCTGATGCAGATGGCAAAGGTTTCGGGCGCGGTCAAGCGCCACAGCGACGCGGGTCTGCTTTACATCGTCGGTCTGACCGACCCCACCATGGGCGGCGTGACCGCGTCCTTTGCCATGCTCGGCGATATCATCTTCTCCGAGCCGAACGCCCGCATCGGTTTTGCGGGCAAGCGCGTGGTCGAACAGGTCACGGGCGAAAAACTCCCCGACGAATTCCAGACCGCCGAATTTCAGCTTCGGAACGGCTTTCTGGACGAAATCCTGCCGCGGGAAGAGCAGCGCATTCACATCGGGCGGCTTCTCTCGCTTCACGAGCCGCAATAAGGAGGTCTGTTATGGAAGAGAATCAATCGGTCTACGAACGCATCTGTCGCACCCGCCGCAACGGTCGGGCGACCTCGATGGACTACATCACCTCCCCTTCGCTTTTCACCGATTTCTGCGAACTGCACGGTGACCGCGCCTTTGCGGACGACCACGCCATTGTGGGCGGCATTGCCAAACTGCGCGGAATGCCCGTGACGGTGATCGGCATTGAAAAAGGGCGCGATCTGCATGAGCGGATGTACCGCAATTTCGGTTGCGTGCTCCCCGAGGGCTACCGCAAGGCGCTGCGCCTGATCCGCGAGGCGGAGAAATTCCACCGCCCCGTGATCTGCTTTGTCGACACGCAGGGCGCAAACTGCGGCAAGGGTGCAGAGGAGAGAGGCGCAGGCGAAGCAATTGCGCAGAACCTTTACGAGCTTTCCACCGTCAAAACCCCGGTCATCTCGCTGATGATCGGCGAGGGCGGAAGCGGCGGAGCACTGGCTCTGGCGGTTGCCGACCGCGTGTGGATGCTTGAAAACGCCTACTATTCGGTCATTTCCCCCGAATCCTGCGCGAGCATCCTGTTCAAAGATCCCGCGCGCGCGCCCGAAGCGGCGGAACATCTGCGCCTGACGGCGGACGACCTGCTTTCGATGGGCATCATCGAGCGCAAGGTTGCCGAGCCTGCAGATTTCACCGACGAAGCGGAGCGCGAAGCCTTTATGTCCGCGCTCGGTGACAGCCTTGCCGAAGAGTTCCGCGCGCTCTCGCGCCTGAGCGACGAAAAGCTGGTTGCGGAACGCATTGAAAAGTACCGCAAAATCGGGCGCTACGATGCCTACTCCACGCGAAATTCCTTCCTGCGCAAGTGGCATTTCTTCAGTCTGTAAGATGCGGAAGATTCTGATTCTCAACGGCAGTCCCCACAAAGAAAAAAGCACCACGATGGTGGCGACCAACGCTTTTGTGCGGGGTATGCTGTCAAGCGGAAACTACGAAGCCGAAACGGTTCACGTGGCGGCGCTGAACATCCGCCCCTGCCTCGGTTGCCTCTCCTGTTGGGGGAGAACCGAGGGCGAATGCGTTATCAAAAACGACGACATCCCCGCGCTCAAGGAAAAAATCCTTGCCTCGGATATCCTCATCGCCTCCTTCCCGCTCTACTATTTCGGCATCCCCGGGCAGTTCAAAGTCATGATGGATCGCCTGCTCTCCATGGTCATGGCGTACCACGGGCAGAACACCCCGCAGAACGGCGAACCGGCGCACACCTTCCGGTATCCGAAGGCGGATCGCAGATTCATCCTGATCTCGGGTTGCGCCTACAACGAGACGAACGAGGTCTACGACCCGATTCTGCGGGAATTCGACCTCATTCTCGGCAAAGGCAATTTCCTGCCCATCCTCTGCCCGCAGTACAAGACCATGATTGACAACGGTGGCGCGCGCGTTGACCGTTCGGTTGCAAAATTCACCGCCGCAGGCGCGGAATACGCCGTGGGCGAAACGCTCTCTCCCGAAACAATCCGGGATATCACCCGCCCGCCCTTCTCCTCTGCCGTTTACCGGACCATTCTTGAAAACGTCTGGCGGCGGGAGCGCGAAAGCGGCGACGGGATCAAGGAGACAAGCAGATGATTTCACTGGCTGTTGACCTGCTCGGCGCAGACACCGACGAGCGCGAACTCTGCCGCGGCGCTCTCGCGGCGCTGAAGCGGAATGCCGAGCTGTTCCTCTATCTTTGCGGACATCGGGACGCGCTCGCCCCGCTGACCGACGCAGAACCGACCCTTGCGGGGCGGTATGAACTGGTCGACTCCCCTGCGACGCTGACCAACTACGACAACCCGATGGAGGGCTACAGGAACACCGACGCGTCCCTGGTGCGCGCGATGGAACTGGTGCGCGACCAAAAAGCCGCCGGTGTGGTAACCTGCGGCGCAACGGGAGCGGTATTGGTCTGCTCGATCATGCTGCTCGGCAAGTTGCGCGGCTTGCGCCCGATTCTCGCCGTGGAGCTGAAAAACGCGCACGGCGATCCGCTCCTGCTTCTGGACTGCGGCGCGAACATTGACAGCCGCCCCGAACTGTACGCGTCCTTTGCCCATCTCGGCGACGCGTACATGAAAAGCATCGGCTACGAATCGCCGCGCATCTCCCTGCTCTCCAACGGCGCGGAGGACACCAAAGGGTGCGAGGCGGTCAAGGAAGCAAACCAACTGCTGCACACGCTGCCGATCCGCTTCCTCGGCAACATCGAGCCGACTGCGGCGCTCGCAGGCACGACCGACGTCATCGTCTGCGACGGCTTCCACGGGAACATCCTGCTCAAATCCATCGAGGGCGTGGCAAAAGCCGTGATCGCCGAACTGGAAGAACGTCTCCCGGATGCGCCCGAAGCGGTGCGGGAAGCGCTTTCCGCAGTCCGCGAAAAGTACGACTACAACACGCAGGGCGGCGCAATCCTGCTTGGGGTCAAAGCCCCCGTCATGAAGGGGCACGGCTCTGCAACGGGCGACGCGGTAACCGCCATGCTTCTGCGCATGGCAACGCTCTGCCAAAACGGTTTCACCGAACGCGTGGAAGCGGCGTGCAAATAAGAATGCCCGAAGGGGTGACGGTTCAGCTTACAGGCAACCGTCACCCCTTCTTTCCTATGGAAAAATCGAAAACCGTCTCCCCTTCCCGCATTCACATTTCCTTTTTGCGGACTTCGTCAAGGTTATCCCAGAAAGCATCAAATTCCGCCTTCGAAATACTCCCGTTCCGGATCAGGATACGGTACGGAACGCCCTTCCATTCATAGGCAATCCCCGAATCGGTATAACCGTTTCTTTCGTAGAATGCCCTGCGCTTCGTTCTCTGTTCGGCATTCGGCGCCGAAGGATCCTCCGCCTCGATATCAAGAATGATTCTGTTGCCGGGATAACGGTCGGATACCAATCGGAGAATCTGCGAGCCGTATCCGTGGTCGCGAAGATTTTCCGCAATTGCAAGAAACAGAATATGTGTGATATCTCCGAACGTGAGCGTTGAATAAAACCCGCAGAAAGTCTCGCCGTCGTAACAGGCGATCAACTCGCTTTCGTCGTTGTGTTTCATCAGATATTTTGCCGGAACGCGCTCCTCTTTCGGAAAAGCGGTCAGGTACAGATGCCGGAATTTTTTATAATCTTCAAAACCTTCTGTTATTTCTTTTTCACTGAGCATAAAAATCCTTTCTTCGGGAACTTCGGGAAAGAGAGAAAGCGATTTTCGCTGTATGCGCCTTTGGGACTTCATACCGCAAAAAATTCTTCGGCTTTCCCGTAGTCATTCTCCGTTTTCAATATTTTCTTCGCACGGTAAATCTCATAACGGGATTACCAACCGTTTACCCGGACTCCGTTCGGGGAGGGATGTCAGACAAGCGACTCCATCCCCGTAACCGTCAGGCGATCCCCCGACACACAAAACAGGATGTTCCACCCCGCAAAACTGACCCCGTATTCGCGGGAGGGGTCGTCCTGATAGGACGGGCGCGGGTCGTTCTCCAAGAGAAGCCGGGCCGAAGCGCGCTTTTCCGCAGGGAGCAGATCACACAATGCGGGCGGAAAGTCCACCTCCAACCGGTGCGCCATGGCAGGCTCTGCAAAGCCGCCGCTCGCACCCACGTGACAGTCGGTGTAGGGCAGGTACGGCTTGATGTCGAGGATCGGCGTTCCGTCCATCAGATCCGCGCCGCCAACGACCAAAACGCTCCCCTGCGCCTCGGTCTCCTCCACCCGAAGCAGACGAACCGAGGACAACCCGATCGGATTGGGGCGGAACGGCGAGCGGGAGGCAAACACCCCGACGGGCGTGTTCCCGCCAAGGCGCGGCGGGCGAACCATCGGCTGAAATTTTGCATTGTGCGGTACGGCGGAAAAGTCCCAAAGCAGCCAGAGGTGCGAAAAGCCCGTGATGCCGCGCAGCGCGTCCGGATTGCGGAACGCGGGCAGAAAAACGATACGCGCTTCCAGTTCGGGGAGCAGACCGCTCTGGCGCGGAATGCCGAATTTTTCGGGGAAATCGGTTCGGATGTAGGCAATGGGACGGCAAACGAACCCGCCGTCGGATAAAGAACGCTTCATAAACAGTCTCCTTGGAGAATCAACTCCCCTATATTGTAACCCGAGCGGGAGAAAAAGTCAAGGGCAAAAGAAAAAGTTTTGAGAAAAGCGAACTTTTTTCAAAAAACATATTGACAAAAGGAGCGGAACGTGATATAATAATAAATGCGAACCGAAAAGGAAAGCAGGCTCCGAGGGTGTGTAACGCCGGTGTGGCGGAACAGGCAGACGCCCGGGACTTAAAATCCCGTGATGCGAGAGCATCGTACCGGTTCGATCCCGGTCACCGGCACCATCGGGTCGGATCGGAGAAACAGAATATCGCGGGGTAGAGCAGTTGGTAGCTCGTCGGGCTCATAACCCGGAGGTCGTGAGGTTCAAGTCCCACCCCCGCAACCAAAAAGACCTTCCCGAACTTGGTTCGGGAAGGCTTTTCTTTTTCACTCTTCACTTTTTCACGCTTCACTCACAGAGGTATTTATGGAAAAAACTTTGACCGATGCCTTTCTTGAAAAGCTGAAAACGAGCATCCTGTTAAGAATGCTGTTTCCGGTTGTCGGTGTTGCTGTCGGTTTGTTTGCGTTTATCCTGCCGATTCGGAAGGATGTTCCGATTGCCCGCGATGAGGCGGAAGTCTATGTCGGCTATTTTGAAAAATTGGAATCGCAGAAAAACTACCGATCCGTTTGTTTTCGGGACGGAGTCGAATACGAGCTTCACCCCCACACCGTACCGGAGGAACTTCTCAAGTCTTTTGAAGCGATGGAGAAGGGCACAAAGCTGTTTTTGCTTGTCAATCCGAACAATCACTATATTGCGGAAATCCGAACCGAAACGGAAGAACTTCTGAATTTTGAAAATTCGCAGCAAGCCACTTATAATTATAACAAAGGATACATCTGGATCGGCGCATTTATGTGCCTTGCTCCCTTCGTCATCTTATTGCTTTTGGGGCTTGAAAAGAAAGCAGAGAAAAAAGAAACCGCCCGTCAAAAAAAGCAAAAAGCGAAGATCAAGGACGGGGCGCACCGCGTTGATACGCCACCCCTGCGGAATGCAGACAAAGTAAAAAAAGAAAAAGTCTTATTAAGCGCAAGCGTTAAAGATTTTTGTATTATTTATCGTCGCATCAAATCCGTCAACGAATTGGTCGTCAACGGAAAAGTATATGATGAAAAGAGAGCCGTGATTGAATTTTCCCATAATTTGTTTGCGAGCATTGATGGTCATATCGTTGAAGCAGGGTTGGATTCGGATTCCTTCATCAGTTATATACGTTTCGATGGACAAACAATTGCCGAGAAGAAACGCTTACTTTGAACCCGTCTCCACTCCAAAACGGCTTGCCGCAGAACCTTACTCCTGTAGCTACCCGTTTTTAATGACAGAAAGTGCGATGATTTTACGCACCTCTGCCTTTTCAAAAGAAGCCATGATATCTTTTTCGGCGGCGCGATACAAAGAAGAGAACACCGTCCGTCGGATGGTGTTCTTTTCTTTGAATACGGAGGGAATTGTACCGCACGGATGACGGGTTATGAGCCCGACAGGCGAATAACCCGGAGGGTGAGGCGGGAGTGAATGACAGTCCGGTGGACTGTCAGAGCCGCCGAACCGACGGGCAAGGTGTTTTTAAAATCTCTCCAGAATAAACTCCATCACGAATGCGGCGCTCCATGAGAAGGAATTATTGAACCGTCCGCGACGCTCGATCGAATCGTAATTTTCCGAAATACCGCGCGACAGCCCGTCATAGACCATCGACAGAATAAATTCCCGTATCTCTTCCGCGACCTTTGTAAAGCCGTAATCATACAGTCCCTTATAGGCGAAGAACGCCACATTCAGCCACGTCTGCCCGCGCCAATAGTCGGTGGAGTATGCGGGGCAATCGTAGGTCACGGTCGGCATACCCGGATAGAATTTCTTCGGGTCGGCGGCAAGGCGCGCCATTGCTTCCGCGCGCTCGCGTGAAGCAGTCCCGATGAAAAGCGGCATGAATGAGGCGGGCGACAGAACCGTGACGAACATTCCGTTTTTGCGGTTGCGGTCGGCATAAGCACCCTGAGCGGGGTCAAACAGCTCCGCTTCAATCCGTTCGGCGAGCGTCGCCGCTTTGTCAAGCCAAACGCCCTTTTCCTCCCCCAGTATCTCCGCCGCTTCCGCCATGGCGCGGTAGAACATCACCATGTAGCAGTTGAGGTCAATCGCCCAAAGGTCAATAATCGGGAATTCGTCCCAACGCGGGGAGTTGTCCCAACCCGATTCCCAACGCGGGTGGAGATAGTTCTCCGCCTCGGGGTGCTGTTGGGCGGAATAGAAAAACAGCCCGCGATCCCGGCGATTCTCTTCCCAGAACGCCGCATTCCGCGCATAGCGGTCATAGCACCGCCGCAGGAAGTCGCGGTCGCCGTCACGGTGATAGACAATCATCGTCGCCCACGGGAGCACAGGCGGCTTGCCGTAGTTGTCGCAGATTCTGCCGTCAACATAAATCACGTCGGGAAACATCCCCGTGGGAAGCTGAAAGTTGATGAACGCGTCAATACAGCTTTTCGCAAGTGCCGTGTCGTAGCGTGAAACCGCCATGGCATGGAACGCAGAATCCCAGTTCCAGATTCCCGCGCAAGGGCCTGACCACGGCGAAATGACGGGGACATCGCCCCACGGCGCGCTTTTCTCATGGACGGTGTTCCGTTTCAGAACCTCATAGGCGGCGTCCAACAGGCAGGCATCCCGTTCGCTGACGGTCTTGCGCAAGGGCGCCAACCATTCCTCTTTTGTCAGAAGCATTTTGTTCTCCTCTCGGGTTATCGCAAATTCGATCATATCGTTACCGCCTACAGTATAGCAGACTGCGGCGGAAAAGTCAATGGTTTGAGATGCTGTTTGTTGTAGTTTTCTGCCAAAAACGGACGGAGTGCCGAAGCGCTCCGTCCGTTTCCGCTTTTACCACTTGATCTTGATATACTCCAAACGGTCTACGTCCGCGTCGTTCGCGGCGTCCTGAGTAGAGAGCGTGAGGATGTCCTCCTCCGCAAGTCCCATCATCCAAAAAGCAGGGGTCTGATATCCGTTTTTCATCGTTTTCTCCTCCCTTTCTCAATCCGCGACAACCGAACCGTTCGTGTCAAACGTGATGACGCCCGCGTTTCCGTAAACAGCGCCGTCCGCGCCGTTCGCATAAGCGGCAACGGTGAAGGTCATGTTTCCGTTGGAAACGGGGACTTGATCCAGAACAAACACGATGAAGTAATGTCCGTCGGGTGCAGTCACGCTGTCGTCGCCCGCCGAAATGCTCTTGTAGCAAACCGAGACTGTTTGCTCGGTCAGCTTAGAGGTCATTTTCACGCCGTCAGCGGTGATGTAGCTGACCAGCAGGTCGAAGCCTGCGCCTGCCCACTGATTGCCGTTGATTTCGGCAACAAAGCGGACTGCATAGCAATTGCTGCCCTCGGTTACCGCCTTGCTGGTCTGCGCGTAAACGTTGACCACCTGCGCGGCATCGGTCTTTGCAACCGTTTTCGCAAGGAGCGCGGTCTTCATGTCGGAGGACAGATCATCGAGCATCGGAATCAGCACGTTCCGGACGTTGATCTTCTGCAGAGTCAGGAAAGCGGACTGCTTTGCGCCTGCGGCGGTCAGCAACTTCTCCAACGCCCACAGTTCGCGTTCATTTGTCACGGTCTTGGTGCGACCCGTGTCGGAAGGATTGAACCACGAGAAATCCGCGCCGCTCAACGCGACCGACAGATGCTTGTTTCCGTCGTTCAGGTAGTTCTTTGCGATTGCGAGAATCGGGTACAGCGAGCCTTCCGCCTTGACCCAGATTGCGTTGCCGTCCGCGTCCTTCTGTGCAAGAAGAGCGGAAAGGTCGGTGTCGGCGGTAATTTGGGTTGCTTCAGAGCCGCTGTTCTTTTTGTCGGACATCTTGACAGAGGTATAAACATTGCTCACGGTCAGACTATAATCCGTACCGCACAGTCTGGAAGCATTCAAAACGCCGCTGTCGCTCACACCAAGCGCGATACCGCTGACCACACAATTATTAAAGGTCGTATTGTCTACGCTTCTGCCGAGAATGCCTGCGGTGCGGCGATAGGTTGCCGCGCCCACGATGATTCCGTCAAACTGGCAGTCGGTATAAGTCTTGGTCTGACTGCAACTTGTTCCAACGATGCCGCCGACACTCGTCGACTTGCTATCGCTCGCATCTGAAACAATCATTTTGGCAGCGACATAGCAATTTGACACATTTGAAGGTGCCTTAGAAGCGTTGTCGCCCGATAAGCCCGAATACAAAGTTCCGGCAATGCCTCCAAAGCCTGTCTCCCAATCTTGTGCAGTGTAAACCGCACCAAATTCCATCTTTTCCGAAATCACCACGCAGTCGGTGATGATGGAAGCAGCCTGTTCCATGTTTGCACCATCTACATATGCAACGATTCCACCGACCGTATCCGCATTCTGCGCGGAAATCGTTCCCGTAAAGACACATTTGTCTATAACGGTCGGCAAGTTGTCCGTAGTGCACCCATTGATGATACCGACAATACCGCCGACGTCATCGTACTTGTCACCACTACCCGAGGTCAACACGATGTCTGTATCTGCATACAGGTTGCGATAGCCACCCTCCCGTTTACCATACATCACTCCACTGCCAACATTGCCATGCTGCCAACCGACAAAACTGCCCACCGTGAATTTTGTTGCGCTGATTTTGGCATTTACAAGTTTCAGATTTTCAATCCAGTCCCCTCCGAATTTGCCAACCAATCCGACAGCACCCGAGGTAGATTGAATCGTCATGCCCGTAATGGTCGCAACAGCGCCATCCACACCATTCAGCTTTCCGATAAGACTGCCGCGGAATTTCGAGTTTTGGCTGATCGGAATCCAATAGTGCGCGCTGAGGTCGAGGTCAGCCTCGATCATGAACTTATCGCCTTTGAAGATGTCACCCGATGCCTTGTTCGAGAGATACGCCAGACCCGCCAATTGAGCCGCAGTCTGAATGCTATAGGTATTCTTTTTCCAATCGGGATAAACAAGGTAGTACTTGCCGTTCACTTCCAGTGTTTCGGAGGTCTTGCTGTCCAACGTCTTGCACCAAGAGATGTCATAGTTTCCCTCATCGGTCCAGTTTTCCGTAGGTGTCGCGGTCGCGGGTTCTGCCGAGGTTGCGACAAATGCGGCGGGAATCATCGCCGCGAGCATCGCGAGAATCAGCAGAACGGAAATCAGTTTCTTCATTGTTGTATCCTCCCTTTATTCATTTTTAATTGATACCGGTAGAATTTGGGGTCGCTTATCCGTAGAGCCAACTTTAGAAAAAGTGCTTATTCGCCCTCATCCGTCGCCTTCGGCGCCACCTTCCCCCTCGAAGGGGAAGGCTGTTGTGCAGACTTCCTTCGTTATCACTCTGAATATTGACATCTAAATGCCTGAAGCACTTTCTTTGATGTTTGCAGAGCGTCCGGAAGCCTTCCCCTTCGAGGGGGAAGGTGTCGCCGTAGGCGACGGATGAGGGTGAAACCGTCCTAAAGTTAGCAACTAAGGGCATTTATCTGACCTGTATCACCCGCGCCGTTGTCATGCTTGTGATGTACTGCGGCAGGGTTTCGGTCAGCATGGTTTCCGCGTCGCAATGGAGATGTCCCGCGAACACCGCGCGGATCTGTGGGCAGGATCTGATGTAGTCAACCGTCTCCAATGTCACCGCGTCTGGAGTCTGTTGCTCCATGCGATCGGGCGGGTAGCGGCGGGTCAGTTCCTCCGGAACACCCACCAGATACGAGCAGGTCGGGTTGCCGTGCGTCAGCGCTTCGTGGAGTTCGGGCGTGTAGATCGGGTTGTGCAGGAACAGCAGAATCGGCATACCGTCCGCCGCCTCCTGCTTCAGTCTCTCCAACTGCCATTCTTCAAAGAGATAGTAGCCGTCGTCCATGCCGATCAGCTTCACCCCGCCCATCTCGCGGGCGTAAAAGCGGATGTCGTTCGGAAAATACGACTGCACCGTTGCAAGGCTTCGGTTGCGGTATTCCGCATTCTCCTTTTCGCCGTCCCCGATGTAGATTGCGAATTCGTGATTGCCCGCCGTGACCAGCGCCACGTCGTTTTCATCAAAGAACCGCTTTGCGCGATCCAGATTCGCCTGTGACACAAAGTCGATCAGGTCGCCCGTGTGGACAATCGGAGCGTTCAGCGCCCGCGCGGTTGCTTCCGCGTAGGCAATCCAGATTTCCTGCTGTCCGCCGAACACCTCGCTCCTGCCCTTTGCGTGCTTGATCTTCTTCTCGCCGTCGCGCTCGTCCCCGTAGGTAAAATGCGTGTCGGTGACATGAACCAGATCGAACGGAGCTTTCAGACTCCCGCCGGGTCGAACTTCCGTAAACAGAGTTTTCATGGTCGTTTCTTCCTTTGCGATCTTATTTCAGGATGATGCGGGTCATCTCGCCCGTTCCGCTCGCTTTTTCCCGATTCATATCGCGCAGAACGTACTGCGGGATAAATGCGGGCTTGCCGTCGGGTGTTTTGGCGACGATTTCCAGATACTCATCCCCGTGGTTGTGCCCTGTAAAGTACCCTTTGATCACATCCGCGCTGTTGGTAATCAGATCGTAAACCGCCTTTGAAGCCGCGTCGGTGTAGGCATTGGCGTCGTAGTCGATATAGAAACTGTGCCCCGCCGAATTTTTAGTGGGAAGCGGGACGTGACCGAACAGCAGCATCACGTAGCCCTTTTCGCGCGCCAGTGTGATGTCCCGTTTCAGTTTTTCCAGTTGGTTCGCGGTAAACCGCGCCGAACGGACATCGTACCAACTTGCGTTGTCCAACACAACCAGCATCACCCGCTCGTCAATCACCTGCGAGGTGTACTCGAGGTCGACCCCGTATTTTGCGTAAAGCGCCTCCATGGTCTGGTGGTAGCGTTCGTACCGCGCAAGGTCACTCTTCGCGCCCGGGAAGGTGCAGTCGTGATTCCCGCTCGTCATCAGGACCTTTCCCGCAAGCGCGGGGTTCACCGTTTCGGCGGCGCGGAAGATGTACTGCTCCAACACGTCGTAATTCGCGCGGGAATAGTAGTTGACAAGGTCGCCCGTCAGCACAATGCGATCCGCGTGCTCCGCCGCGTAATTCATACAGCGCTGATAGGTTGCAAGAATCGTCTCGTTGTCGGGAAACGCGTGTCCCCACTCCGTTGCCGAGCGTTTGGTCATCGCGTCCTCATCGTCATAAACAGCATTGAAATGAAGATCGGTCAGTTGGTAGATTTCAATCGGATCTCCGTCTCCACCGAGGTTGACGGTCACCTCGCGGAGCGTAATGGTCTTTCCGTCCGCTCCCGTGACCTCGATTCCCGTTTTCCACGGGTTCTTGTATCGGTAGGAGTTGAAGAGATCCTCCCGGTTTGCCTGCCCGCCCGGGGTGGTCGCCGCCCCGGTGACTTTTCCCGTTTCCGTATTGGTTTTCATACCCGTTTCGCTCCCTGTCACCGGATCTTTTCCCGTTGTGCCGCTCGCGCAACCCGTGAGGAACAGCCCCGCGCCGAAAATCCCGAGCAACAGCCGCTTCATGCGTTCGCTTCGTTTCAAGACTTCACCCTCTTTTCGCCACCGCTCAGTTGTAGTGGCTGTAGAGCCAGCCGTCAAGCGTTTCGAGCGCGTCGTTCATCGTGTCCTTGTTCTTGGAAAGCGCGCTGATAACCGCCGCCGCGCCGTCCCCGCTTCCGTAGACCGCGCCTCTGAGCGCGTCTCTCCAGAGCGTGTTGCGGACATCCTTCACCGCCGTGGGATAGATATCCGAGAAATCCCATCTGGTGGAGTTCATGATGAGGTCAAACACCCGGCTGGACTGCGCGTCCTGAAGCTTCTGCCCCTTGATTACGCGGTTGAACAGTTGGGGGCGAACCGTTGCGTAGCTCTTGGATGCAAACAGCTCCAGAACCGCGCTGAGCATTTCGTAATTCTTGTTGCTGCCGTACATCACGGCAACCGTGTTGTGCGAATCCTGCACGCCCGCATAGTAAGCAGTCTGCGACTCCTCGTACTTCGGAAGCGGAAGCAGTCCCCAGGAATCCTGCGGCATCTCGGACAGATGCTTATAGTCTCCCATTCCCGCCACGCAGAAGACCGAGCGGCTCTGGCGGAATGCCGCCACAGGCGTGGTGTAACTGCCGCCGTAGGTCACGTCGTTTGGATTGTTTCCGACCAGATACGCGTCGTTCGAACGGTAGAAGGTGACGAGTTTATCCGCCGCCTGCTGCAGTTTTCTCTGCGCGGTGCTGTTCAGAAGCGTATGCTTGCCTTTGTCGCTGACCTGCGTCAGGTCGATATCAAACGCCGCAAGGAATCCGTCATAGGCGTGAACCTGATAGTGCGATGTAAAGCCGTAGATGTTCCCTTCCGCGTCTTTGGTCCCGTCCTGAAGCGTTGCGGTGTCCCTGACAAGCGAAATCAGCTTGTCAATCGTCCACTTGCCGTCCAGCGTCAGCTTATAAAGTTCCGAGTCGCTCATATTGCAGCGATTCTGCAACAGGTCCTTCTGAAAGTACATACAGAAGGTGGTCATAAAGGTGGAAAGGTTCATATCCCCCTGCAGAACAAACAGGCGGTCGTTCGCCTCCGTTCCCTGCGTGGTTGCGTACCTGATAAAGTTCTGATTCCAGTACGGGTTGGAGAGATGCAGATAGGTAAAGTCGGGGTGCATCACGTTCTTGTAGTAGTTCATGGTTTCCGTACTGGTTGCGTAATAATGATAGTGAGAAATCAGATCCACGCCGTCGCCGCCGCCGAGCGCGGCAGTCGAAATGGCGGTGTTGATCTCGCTGTCGGGCTTCTGCGTGAACTTGAGTCTGACCCCCAATTCCTCTTCAATCTCCTGATTGCGGAACCAGATCGCCTCGCTGAGGTCATCTGCCGATTCAATCGAATCAACAAACCACTCATACCGTCTCGGGTCGCTCGCATCCAGCTGTCGCATCAGAATATTGACCGTCGTGCCCTCGTAGTCCAGATCCTTCGGCACAACGTCGTCATAGGTTTTCTGCCCCCACTCGTCGGTCTCCACCGCTTCCGTCCCCGTTGTTCCGTTCGCCTCGGTTCTCTCCTCTGTTGTCTTTTTCTCGTTGCCCTTGCCTTTTCCGCAGGCGGTCAGAAGCCTCGCCGCCATTGTCAGCGCGCAAAGCAGACAAAACACCCGAAGTAAGACCATCTTTCCGTTTTTCGTTTGCATACTCTTCCTCCTTGAGTTCGATACCCCCCGCGGCAAACGCAATATGCGTTTTGCTGCGGTTGGGTTTAACTGCGGTCGCGTTTTGCCGCGGCAGCTTTTTCCCCCGTTCCGCGCAACGCGCGGTATTCCGTGCAGGTCATCCCCGTCTCCCGCTTGAACTGTCGCACAAAGTAGGTCACGCTGCTGTACCGCAGGAGCGTTGCGATTTTCTCCACATTCATATCGGTCAGTCGGAGCAATCGCTTGGCTTCGCTGATTCTGCGGGCGTTGACATATCTGGTAAAGGACGTTCCCATCTCCCGCGCAATGGTGTGGGAAAGGTAGGACACGCTGTAATTCAGGCTTTCCGCCGCGCTCCCGACGGTGATATCATGATAAAGGTTGACTCCCACATACTGCATCACAGCAAGCGGAACGGAACGCTGACTCCGACGGACGAATTCGTCCGCCCCGATCTTCTGCGCGCAAAGCTCCAGCATCCGCACATGCGCCTCAAAAGTCTCGCGATCCATCTGCCGCATCCGCTCAAAGGACTGCTCCGCCGCCGTTTCGTCAAAATCTTCCCGCATCTCGCACCCGTATCGGCAAAACAGCGCTCTGCCGTCGCCGTCGTTCTTTTGCGGCGGTCGAACCTGCCCGATCATCAGATACAGCACCATGTCCTCGCCGCTGCGGATGGGAACGACCGCTTCAAAGAAGCCCTTCGCGCACTCGTAAACATAGGAAGCGCCGCTCACATTCGTCATGTCCCGCGCTTCTTTGTCCGAGCGCATACACTCCGCGCTCCATTTGGCGGAACACAGCTTGCTCTTTTCGCAAAAGGTCAGGTCGGAAAAATCCTCAACACCGCCGGGATAAGAATCGATCAGCGTTCCGTCCGGCAAATACATTCCAACCGGTATTCCCGTTACCCGATAGAAATCAGTCAGCATTCTTCGCGTCTCGGGACTGATGGTAAATCGCTCCAAAGTTTCCCCCTTTCCGCCTCCGGAAGACCGCATTCCGTCTGCTTTTCCGATTCGGTCTCCGAGTGCTTAAAACACCATCGGAATTGCGCGGTGGTGCCTTAAAATCGGAAATTCTGCACAAATACAGTCAAAACAAGCGCAGCTTTTCCTGTTTTCACCTATAGTATAACAAGATTGCAAGGGAAAGTCAATGCCCGAAAATGCCCATTTCTTGCACTATTATGCTCTCGCTCCGGATTCCGGAAATCCACCCGTTTTCCGCATTTTGCGCAAACAGGCGGAGAGCAGAATAGTGCAAGAAATGGGCAGATGCCTGCATTGCAAACATCTGCCCCACATGGTATAATCTTAATATATAGATGATTGAAATTGCGTACCCAAAGGAGAACCCGGAAAGATGATTCAGCTTGGAGCCGCTTACTATCCCGAGCTGTGGGATGAAAAGGAAATCGAACAGGATATCGAACGGTGCCGCGCCTACGGTCTGCGCGTGTTGCGTGTCGGCGAATTCGCGTGGGGGCGGACCGAACCGACCGAGGGGCAGTTTGACCTCGATTGGCTCGCGCGCATCGTCGACCGCCTCCATGCGGCAGGGCTGTCGGTCATTCTCTGCACCCCCACCTGCACCCCGCCGCGCTGGCTTCTGAACAAGTACCCCGAAACGCGGCAGATGTCCCCCGCAGGCGTGCGCGAGGCAGTTTCCTCCCGCTGTCACACCTGCA
>OOIG01001612.1_pt1 | contig 16470 bp, 14 predicted proteins | sample 1692091 | NCBI WGS metagenome assembly OOIG01 (sample SAMN06348188, study PRJEB24527) | human gut metagenome | biome: human gut; feature: ankylosing spondylitis patient; material: feces | host: Homo sapiens | place: China | collected 2015-10 | reverse complement strand
GGGTCAGGGCCTGGGAGAAGCTCTCCCCGGCCAGAAGGCCGTCCCGGACGGTATCCGTCTGGTCGCCGTTGGTGACGATCAGGCGGTTTTCAAGCCGACGGACGGGGTGATAGATGATAAGGCTAGGGTCCTTGAGCTTGGCGGGGTCGAAGGCCTGGGTACGGATGCCGTCCTCGGTGGCGGCAAAGACCCGGTTGCGGCTGTTTTCGCTGCGGCCCATGATGAAGTAGGCCACGGCGGCATGACGGCCGTCAGCGCTCTTGCCCACCACGATGCCCCGGCCGGGGTAGGGGTTACCGGCAAGCAGGGTTCCCAGATCATGCAGTGCGTAGGTATCCATGGGACAACTTCCTCCTCGTATTCGTCATTCCTCAGCGGCGCGGACCAACTCCGCCGCCACCAGCTCCGCCGCCGCCGGCAGGAGCTTCCACTCGGCCTGCTCCATCACCCGGCGCTGCAGCACCTCCGCCGTATCGCCGGGGAGGATCTCCACCGCCCGCTGGAGGATGATCTTTCCCCCGTCGGGCACCTCGTTGACATAGTGGACGGTGGCGCCGGTGACTTTGACGCCGTAGTCCAGGGCGGCCTGATGGACTTTCAGGCCGTAGAACCCCTTCCCGCAGAACGAGGGGATCAGGGAGGGGTGGATATTGATGATGGGGCCGCGGAACGCCTCGATGAAATCCTTGGAGAGAATCCCCAGGAATCCCGCCAGCACCACCATGTCGATCTGATAATTGCGAAGGGCCGTGAGGACCTTCTCCTCAAAGCCCGGCTCTTTCCGAGGGATGACGGCGCAGGCCACGTCCCCCTCCCGGGCCCGGTCAATGGCTCGGATGCCCGGTTTGTCGGCAATGACCAGGGCCAGAGAGCCGTGGGGCAGCTCCCCCCGGTCCCGGGCGTCCATAAGGGCCTGGAGGTTGGTGCCGCCGCCGGAGACCAGCACGGCGATCCGGGCGGTCAGCATAGGACCACCTTCTCCTCACCGGCAACGATCTCACCCAGAAGATAGGCGTCCTCGCCCTGCTCCTTCAGGATGGCAATGGCCCGGTCCGCCTGGTCCCGGGGCACCACGATGCTCATGCCCACGCCCATGTTGAAGGTGTTGAACATATCCCGCTCGGGGATATTGCCGGTCTTGGCAAGAAGATCGAAGATGGGCAGCACCCGGACAGCGGAGCGCTCAATTCTGGCGCAGAGCCCGTCGGGGATGCTGCGGGGAATATTCTCATAGAAGCCGCCGCCAGTGATGTGGGACACACCCCGGACGTCCACCTCCTCCATAAGGGCCAGAAGGGGCTTTACGTAGATCCGGGTGGGGGTGAGGAGAGTCTCACCCAGGCTCTTGCCGCCCAGGGCCTCCACAGGACTCTTCAGGTCTGCGTGCTCCACATTGAACACCCGGCGGACCAGGGAGAAGCCGTTGGAGTGGACGCCGGAGGAGGGCAGAGCGATCACCACATCTCCCGCCGCCATGCGGCTGCGGTCGATGATCTTCTTCTTGTCCACCACGCCCACGGAGAAGCCCGCGAGATCGTAGTCGTCCTCGGCCATCATACCCGGGTGCTCGGCGGTCTCACCGCCCACCAGGGCGCAGCCCGCCTGGACGCAGCCCTCGGCCACACCGGCGACAATGGAGGCGATCTTCTCCGGGAAGTTCTTGCCGCAGGCGATGTAATCCAGGAAGAAGAGGGGCTTCGCCCCGCAGCAGATCACGTCGTTGACGCACATGGCCACACAGTCGATACCGATGGTATCGTGCTTGTCCATGAGCTGAGCAATGCGCAGCTTGGTGCCCACGCCGTCGGTGCCGCTGACCAGCACCGGCCGCTCCATGCCGGTGGTATCCAGCTCAAAGAGGCCGCCGAAGCCTCCGATATCGGAGGCCACCCCGGCGGTCATGGTCCGGGCAATATGGGCTTTCATCAGCTCTACCGCCTGGTAGCCGGCGGTGATATCCACACCGGCGGCAGCGTAGGCCTCGGAGTGGGAAGAAGTGTTCATCGTCATGGCTTATTCCTTTCCTGTCCAGCAATAGGTACAGATTTTACTGCGGTCAATGCCAATGGCCTCCAGAAGGCCGTCGATAGACTGATATCCCAGAGAAGTAAAGCCAAATTTCTGGCAGATGGCCCGCAGCAGGCAGCCGCCCCGCTCTGTGGTGCCGTCGGCGTACTCCTCCAGATGGTTCTGGCCCTCATCTCCCTCCAGCTCCTGAACCACCCGGCGGGCCAGCAGGTCCATGTCCGAGTTGCCCCGGGAGAAGTTGAGGTACTTGCAGCTGTACATGATGGGGGGGCAGGCGGAACGCATATGGACTTCCTCCGCCCCGGACTCATAGAGGAATTCCACCGTCTCCTGCAGCTGGGTGCCCCGGACAATGGAGTCGTCCACAAAGAGGAGCTTTTTCCCCTCAATGAGCTCAGGGACAGGGATCTGTTTCATCTTGGCCACCTGGTTGCGGACGGCCTGATTCTCCGGCATAAAGGACCGGGGCCAGGTGGGAGTGTACTTGACGAAGGGCCGGGCAAAGGGCTTGCCGCTGCGGTTGGCAAAGCCAATGGCGTGGGGCAGGCCGCTGTCCGGCACACCCGCCACGTAGTCCACCTTGGGCAGCATCCCCCGGGAGACCTCATCCCGGGCCATAATTTCTCCGTTGCGGTAGCGCATGACCTCCACGTTGACCCCCTCGTAGTTGGAGTTGGGGTAGCCGTAGTAGGTCCAGAGGAAGGCGCAGATCCGCATATCCTTCCCCGCAGGAGCCAGGGTCTTAAAGCCGTCGGCGGTAATCTCCACGATCTCCCCGGGCCCCAGCTCATAGGCGTCGCTGTAGCCCAGCTTGTGGTAGGCAAAGGACTCAAAGGAGACGCAGCAGCCGTCATTATTCTTTCCGATGAGTACCGGCAGCCGCCCCAGCTTGTCCCGTGCGGCCACGATGCACTCCGGCGTGAGAATGAGAATGGTGGCAGAGCCGTCAATGACCTCCTGAGCGTGGCGGATGCCCTCGGTCAGAGAGTCCTTCTGATTGATAAGGGCCGCCGTCAGCTCCGTGGAATTGACCTTGCCGGAGCTCATGGCCATAAACTGGTGGCCGTGGTCAGAAAAATACTTCTCCACCAGCGCCTCGGCGTTATTGATGATGCCCACGGTGGTGATGGCATAGAGCCCCAGGTGGGAACGCACCAGCAGGGGCTGCGGGTCCGTGTCGCTGATGCAGCCAATGCCGCTGCAGCCGTGGAACTCCTTCAGATCCCGCTCAAACTTGGTGCGGAACGGAGTATTTTCAATATTGTGGATCTGGCGCTGGAAGGCGCCGTTGCCGCCGTACACCGCCATACCCCCCCGCCGGGTGCCCAGGTGGGAGTGGTAATCCACACCGAAGAAAATGTCAAGGACGCAATCCCGATGGGAGATCGCTCCAAAAAAACCGCCCATGTAACGTGACTCCTACTTCTATTAGTTGCTTGATTGCTCTTCGCCGGAATATTAGGCGAAGAACAGCTTGGACAGGGTCATGGGCTCGATGTACTTGCCGTCCTGATAGACCCGCATGTTGCCGGAGGCCACCTCGTCGATAAGCATGACGGAGCCGTCAGCGGCATAGCCGAACTCAAACTTGATGTCGTACAGATCCAGACCCCGGGCCTTCAGCTCGTCGGCCACGATGCGGGTGATCTTCTGGGTCATGTCCTTGATGTCATCATACTGCTTCTCGGTCATAACGCCCAGAGCCACCAGGCCATCCTTGGTCACCAGGGGATCGCCCTTCTCGTCGTTCTTGAAGGTGGTCTCCACGTAGGCGGGCAGATCGGCGCCCTCAGCGATGTACTCACCGTAGCGGCGGAAGAAGCTGCCAACGGCCTTATAGCGGCAGATGACCTCCAGGCCGTGGCCGAAGACCTTAGCAGGGAGGACCTCCATAGTGGTGTCCGCCAGGTTGGCGCTGACAAAATGGGTCTTGATGCCAGCGGCGTTGATCTTCTCAAAGAAATACACGCTCATCCGCAGGTTCACATCGCCCACACCGTCGATGGTCAGGCCCACGGAGTTCTCGCCGGGATCAAACACGCCGTCCTTACCGGTGCAGTCGTCCTTGAACTTGAGCAGATAGTTGCCGTTGTCCAGAGCGAACACGTCCTTGGTCTTACCGGTGTACACAAGCTTCTTTTCCATTTTGTATTCCTCCATATAAAATATGTCTTTTTAAATAATATATTTGTTGCAGCTTATCCGCAGGAGCGTTATGCCAGCTCCGCCTGGAGCTTCTGCTCCTTCTCGGCGATCTGGGCTGCCATGTCGGCGCGGGCCTTGTCCAGCTTCTCCGCCAGGGCGGCATCCTCCACCGCCAGGATCTGAGCCGCCAGCACGGCGGCATTCTTGGCGCCATTGAGCGCCACCGTAGCCACCGGAATGCCGGAGGGCATCTGCACCGTGGCCAGCAGGGCGTCCAGGCCATCCATGGCCCCGCCCTTCATGGGGATACCGATCACCGGCAGCGTAGTGTTGGCCGCCATGGCTCCCGCCAGATGGGCCGCCATGCCCGCCGCGCAGATGATGACGCCGAAGCCCGCAGCCCGGGCTCCGGAAGAAAAGGCCGCAGCAGCGGCCGGAGTACGGTGGGCGCTCATGATGTGGGCCTCAAAGGGGATCCCAAAGGCCTTGAGCTGCTCACAGGCACCCTTCACCTGGGGCCAATCGCTGTCGCTGCCCATAATTACGGCAACTTTCTTCATATACCCTACCTCCCAAAATAAAAGGGCAGACCCGTCCCCAAAATAAGAACAGGCTGCCCAGACGGTCGACATCTCACTGGAGCGCCTGCTCCCCTGTGGTCATCCACGGTTCCGTCAGTTACAGGTGCGCCCTTTACTTTTCTTTTACAATATTAAGCTAACATTTCAGCCGGAAAAACGCAAGCCGGAATCCTCCATAAATCTGTATGAATTGTCCAGGCCCATTTCCCGCCCCCTCTATGGAAGTTCCATAAATCCTGTTTTTTTTCGCTTTTCTCCTTGACTTCTTCGCCGATTTATGAGATAGTTTTCAAAGTAAATATTCAGAAGTATGTTAATTTTTAGACATTTTCTGCCTGATTCCCCGGATAATGTTCTAAAAGATTGTTTGAGCACCTGAAAAATTTTTGGCAACTGAAGGAGGTGTCCCCAGTGACGACGGCTGTTCTCTGCTGCAATGGGGGACCCTTTTTTTCTCCCGCCGGCGGCAGGGGTGGTATTTCCATTTTTCCCGTTTCCGGCGCCGCCGTTTTTCCCGTTTCCGCAGACAACGGTCCTTTTGTCTGTACGGAGCGGGTTTTTCTTTTGTCCGGGGAAGATCGCTTTTGGAAAGGAGCGCGCATATGATCAGAAGCTTTGACTGCAAGCTGGTGTTGGAGGACGGCAGCGAGTACCGGGGCTACCGCTTCGGCGCCAAGGCCGATCGGCTGTGTGAGGTGGTGTTCAACACCTCCATGGTGGGCTATCAGGAGATCGTCTCCGACCCCTCCTACACCGACCAAGCGGTGGTGATGACCTACCCCATCATCGGCAACTACGGTGTCACCGACGAGGACTATGAGACCAAGATCCCCACCATCGGCGGCCTGGTGGTTCGGGAGTACAACGATATCCCCAGCAACTTCCGCTACACCAAGACCCTCTCGGAGATCCTGGAGGACTACGGCATCCCCGGCATGGAGGGGGTGGACACCCGGAAACTGGCTCGCAGCATCCGGGACCACGGCAGCCGCAAGGGCCTCATCTGCGATATCGGCGTGAGTACGGAGGAGGCGGTGGCCCGTCTTTCCGCCCAGGAGCTGCCCCGCGACCAGGTGTCCCGGGTCAGCTGCAAGAAGCGCTGGTATGCCCGCACCAGCAACCACAAGTTCAACGTGGTGGCGGTGGACTGCGGCATTAAGCTCAACATCGTCCGCTCCCTGAACCAGCGCCACTGCAATGTCACCGTGGTGCCCTACGACACCCCGGCGGAGACCATCCTCGATATGGAGCCCGACGGACTCTTCCTCTCCAACGGCCCTGGAGATCCGGAGGATGTGACCCCCGTCATTGAGCTGGTGCGCAAGCTCCGGGGCAGAGTGCCCATCTTCGGCATCTGCCTTGGCCACCAGATGATCGCTCTGGCCTACGGCGGCAAAACCTACAAGCTGAAGTTCGGCCACCGGGGCGGCAACCACCCGGTGAAGAACCTTCTCACCGGCAAGCTGGAGATTACCAGCCAGAACCACAGCTACGCCGTGGATGAGGAGTCCCTCAAGGGCACCGGTCTCACGGTCACCCATATCAATCTTCTGGACAACACCGTGGAGGGACTCCAGTGCCGCGCCGACAAGGTGTTTTCTGTCCAGTACCACCCGGAGAGCGCCCCCGGTCCCCAGGACAGCGGCTACCTCTTCGACCAGTTTATTACCATGATGGAGGAGGGGAAGCGCCATGCCTAAGAGAACCGATCTGCACAAAATCCTGGTCATTGGCTCCGGCCCCATCGTCATCGGCCAGGCGGCGGAGTTCGACTACGCCGGCACCCAGGCCTGCCTGGCCCTTCGGGAGGAGGGCTACGAGGTAATCCTGGCCAACTCCAACCCCGCCACCATCATGACCGACACCACCATCGCCGACAAGGTGTACATGGAGCCCCTGACCGTGGACTACCTGGCCAAGATCCTCCGCTTTGAGCGGCCCGACGCCATCGTCCCCGGCATCGGCGGTCAGACGGGCCTGAACCTGGCCATGGAGCTCCAGCGCCAGGGCATCCTGGAGGAGTGCGGCGTGGAGCTTCTGGGCACCAGCTACCAGAGCATCCAACAGGCCGAGGACCGGGAGCTCTTCAAGGAGCTGTGCCTCCAGCTGGGAGAGCCGGTGGTGCCTTCCCAGATCACCCACTCCATCGAGGAGGCCATTGACGCCGCCAAGGCCATCGGCTACCCGGTGATCCTCCGTCCCGCCTTCACCCTGGGCGGCACCGGCGGCGGCTTTGCCGACAACGAGACAGAGCTGCGGCTGATGATGAAGAACGCTCTGACGCTCTCCCCGGTCCATCAGGTCCTCATTGAGAAGAGCATCCGGGGCTACAAGGAGATCGAGTACGAGGTGATGCGGGACGCCAACGACACCGCCATCACCGTATGTAACATGGAGAATATCGACCCGGTGGGTATCCACACCGGCGACTCCATCGTGGTGGCCCCCAGCCAGACCCTCACCAACAAGGAGTACCACCTCCTGCGGGACAGCGCCCTGCGGCTGATCCGGGCCCTGAAGATCGAGGGCGGCTGCAACGTCCAGTTCGCCCTGGACCCCCAGTCCTTCCAGTACTATGTCATCGAGGTCAACCCCCGTGTGTCCCGGTCCTCCGCCCTGGCCTCCAAGGCCAGCGGCTACCCCATTGCCCGGGTATCCGCCAAGATCGCCGTGGGCATGCGCCTCGACGAGATCCGCATCGCCAACACCCCCGCCTCCTTTGAGCCGGCTCTCGACTACGTGGTCACCAAGATGCCCCGCTTCCCCTTCGACAAGTTCAACTCCGCCAGCAACATTCTCTCCACCCAGATGAAGGCTACCGGCGAGGTCATGGCCGTGGGCCGGACCCTTCAGGAGAGCATCCTCAAGGCGGTGCGGAGCCTGGAGATCGGCGTAGGCCACATCTACATGAGCAAGTTTGACGACTTCAGCGAGCGCAAGCTCCTGGAGTACATCCGCCTGGGTACCGACGACCGGATCTTCGCCATTGCCGAGCTCATGAGCCGGGGCACCGACCTGGGCCAGATCGCCACCGCCACCCAGATCGACATGCTGTTCCTGGACAAGATTTCCAACATTGTCCGCTACGAAGGCGAGATCAAAGCCCGGCCCTGGGATGAGGACATCCTCCGGAAGGCCAAGCGCAAGGGCTTCTCCGACAAGGCCATTGCCTGGCTGTGGAAGTGCACCGAGCGGGAGGTCTTTGACAAGCGCAAGGAGCTGGGTATCTTCCCGGTGTACAAGATGATCGACACCTGCGCCAGCGAGTTCGACAGCTACATCCCCTACTTCTACTCCACCTATGAGGAGGAGAACGAATCCGTCGTCTCCCCCCACAAGAAGATCATCGTCCTGGGCAGCGGCCCCATCCGTATCGGCCAGGGCGTGGAATTCGACTACTCCACCGTCCACGCCGTCCAGACCATCAAAAAGAGCGGCTATGACGCCATCATTATCAACAACAACCCCGAGACCGTCTCCACCGACTACACCTGCAGCGACAAGCTCTACTTCGAGCCTCTGACGGTGGAGGACGTCATGAACATCATCGAGCTGGAGAAGCCGGAGGGCGTCATCGCCTCCCTGGGCGGCCAGACCGCCATCAATCTGGCCCAGCCCCTCCGTGACCACGGCGTGAAGATCATCGGCACCGACTGCGATGCCATCGAGCGGGCCGAGGACCGGAAGGTCTTTGAGGAGGTCCTCACCTCTCTCGACATCCCCCAGCCCCGGGGCGAGGCCGTTACCAGCGTGGAGGACGGCGTCCGGGCCGCCGCCGAGATCGGCTACCCGGTGCTGGTGCGTCCCAGCTTTGTGCTGGGCGGCCGGGCCATGGAGATCGTGGCCAATGAGGAGATGCTCCGCCGCTACCTCAAGACCGCCGTGGAGGTAGACGCCGACAAGCCCGTGCTGGTGGACAAGTACATCATCGGCAAGGAGGTGGAGGTGGATGCCATCTGCGACGGCACCGACGTGTTCGTCCCCGGTATCATGGAGCTGGTGGAGCGCACCGGTGTCCACTCCGGCGACTCCGTCAGCGTGTATCCCACCTTCTCCATTTCCCAGGCGGTGAAGGACACCATTCTGGACTACACCAAGAAGCTGGGCCTCGGTATCGGCATTGTGGGCCTGTACAACATTCAGTTCATCGTGGACCGGCAGGACAAGGTCTACATCATTGAGGTGAACCCCCGGTCCTCCCGGACGGTTCCGTTCCTCTCCAAGGCCACAGGCTGGTCCCTGGCAGACATTGCCACCAACGTGATCCTGGGGGAGAGCCTGAAGGATCAGGGCATCACCGAGCTCTATCCCAAGGAGAAGGAGCGCTGGTACTGTAAGGTACCGGTCTTCTCCTTCAGCAAGCTCAGCGGCATGGACACCTACCTCTCCCCGGAGATGAAGTCCACCGGCGAGGCCATCGGCTACGACGACCGGCTGCCCTATGCCCTCTACAAGGCCATGGAGGCCGCCGGCATGAAGCTCCAGGATCACGGCACTGTGCTCCTCTCCGTGTGCGAGGAGGATATGCCGGAGGCCCTGCCCCTGGTGCAGCGGTTCTACCGTCTGGGCTTCAACATCGAGGCCACTACCGGCACCGCCCTCTTCCTCAAGGACCACGGCATCCGCACCCGGATGAAGAAGGACTACACCGAGGATCCCTCCGACATCACCACCGCCATGCGCAGCGGCAAGGTGGCCTACCTCATCAACACCCGGGACCCCAACTCCGCCGCCCACGTAAATGCCGGCGTGGAGATGCGCCGTCTGGCCATTGAGAATAACCTCACCACCCTCACCTCTCTGGATACCGTCCGGGCCCTTCTGGACGTGCTGGAGGCTATCTCCAGCCGCATCTCCCCCATCGACGGCTGATACAGAGGAGGAAGCGTGTAAGGGCAGGTCCCGTACTTTCTCCCATCGCGATCCCAATCACAAAGCAACGCCCCGGAGGCCATATGCCCCCGGGGCGTTTTTGCTTCCGGCCTCCGGTTCCGGGACAGGCACAGCTTGGTATTTCTCCGCATAAGACGGGGTAGGGCCCTGGGGGCCCTGAGAGGAGAGGACCTGATATGGGCATCGTATCCCGTTTTCTGACCGCCGTAAAGGAGGCGGCGTCCCTGGGCCTGGGGGGCGAGGGGCTGCCTCGGCCTGCCCGGCTGGTCTATGTGCTGCTGACGGCCCTGGGGTCCATTCTGGTAACGGCAGGCGTACTGCTGCTGCGGAAATATTTCGGTGCGGAGGGCATTTTGATCCTGGGGATCATTGGCGTGGCGGTATTTTGGGGCTGGGTGCTGCGGTGGCTCTACACCGACGGCCGCATTACCTTCAGCCATGTGCTGGTGATCTGGCTGATGGCCTCCGGCACGGTAATGGGGGGCGCCAGCTACTACCTGGCCCTCCGGGGCATTACCGACACCCTGGAGACCCTGGCCCACTATGTTATGGTAGAGACGGTAGCCGGCAGCGCCGGATATCTGGCCAAGAGCACCATGGAGAACGTCATGGGCAGCAAGAAAGCGCCGCCGGGCCAGGACGTGTGAACCGGCACCGCCCCTCCCAACCGGCCAGGATACGCTTTCTATACAAACAATTTATACTTTTGTAACATCCTGTGCTGGTTTTGTTAACAACCTCTGTGTAACATAAGACTTGCAAGTGACAAGAGCTTCTTTTTCATCCAATCCTCCAAAAGATAGGAAAGCCAGGGTGCCGCTGCCGCGCGGCCTCCTGGTTTTTTCCTGTCTTTTTCTTTTCCCGCCCTTTGACATTCTCTCCGCCGCCCACTATACTATAATTTAACAATCAAGGTCCCCTCCGGGGACCCGCAGCAGGAGGAGATCTATGCTTCATATCGGCATTCTGGGCGCGGGGCGCATCGCCGTCACCATGGCCCAAACCATCCGCAAAATGAATGAAAAAGGCGAGGACGTGTGTCTCTATGCCGTGGCCGCCCGGGAGGAAACCCGGGCCCAGGCTTTTGCCCAGGCCCATGGCGTGGAGAAGGCCTACGGCTCCTACGAGGCCATGCTGGCGGACCCGGCAGTGGAGCTGGTCTACATCGCCACCCCCCACTCCCACCACTATGAGCATGCCATGCTGTGCCTGTCCCACGGCAAGCACGTCCTCTGTGAGAAGGCCTTTACCGTCAACGCCCGTCAGGCCCAGGAGGTCACCCGCTATGCACGGGAGCGGGGACTTCTCATCACCGAGGCCATCTGGACCCGCTACCAGCCCATGCGGGAGGCGCTGGCGGACGTACTGGACTCCGGGATCATCGGGCAGCCGGAGCTTCTCACCGCCAACCTCTGCTACGCTGTCACCGACAAGGAGCGGATCGTCCAGCCGGAGCTGGCCGGTGGCGCCCTGCTGGACGTAGGGGTGTACACCCTCAACTTTGCGGAGATGGTCTTCGGCCGGGCCCAGGGGGTACAGGCCTCCTGCGTCAAATCTCCCCAGGGTGTGGATATCTCCGACAGCATCACCCTCACCTGGCCCGACGGGAAGATGGCGGTCCTCACCGCCGGAACCCGCACGGTCTCCGACCGCTTTGGTGCCATTTACGGCACCAAGGGCTACCTAATGGTGGAGAACATCAACAATCCCCAGGCCATTTGGATATATGACGCCAAGCACCAGCTGGTGTCGGAGACTCCCTGTCCGCCCCAGCTCACGGGCTATGAGTACGAGGTCCGGGAGGCGGCGGCGTGCATCCGGGCGGGGAAGACGGAGTGTCCCTCCATGCCCCACGAGGAGACGGTCCACATGATGGAGCTGATGGACCATATCCGCGCCCAGATGGGCCTGCACTACCCCTGTGAATGAGCATAGAAAAAGAAAGCCGGAGGCCACGCTTGTGGCCTCCGGCTTTTTGCATCCGCTTATTGGAAGGGGTTCTCAGTGGGATAGGGCAGGCTCTTGGGCTGGTTGTAGGCGATGTCGGAGATGCCGAAGTACTTGAGCACCTCAAACAGAGCCTTGCCGCAGTGGGCGAAGGCCACAGCGCCGTGGTGGGGATAGCGCTTCTGGATCAGCACGTGGCGGTAGAAGCGGCCCATCTCAGGAATAGCGAACACGCCGATGCCGCCGAAGGAGCGGGTGGCCACCGGCAGCACCTCGCCCTGGGCGATGTAGGAGCGCAGGTTGCCCTCGCTGTCGCACTGGAGGCGGTAGAAGGTGATGTCGCCGGGGGCGATGTCGCCCTCCAGGGTACCGCGGGTGAAGTCGGGGGTGCCGCCGTTTTCCAGCAGACGGTTCTGGATCAGCTGGTACTTCACCGCGCAGCCGCCGCACATCTTGCAGCTGGGGGTGTTGCCGCAGTGGAAGCCCATGAAGGTGTCCTTGATGTCGTAGTTGAACTTGCCGGCGATATCCTCGTCGTAGATGTACTGGGGCACGGAGTTGTTGATGTCCAGCAGGGTGATGGCGTCGCCGGTGATGCAGGCGCCGATGTACTCGCTGAGGGCACCGTAGATATCCACCTCGCAGGCCACGGGGATGCCACGGGAGGCCAGGCGGGAGTTCACATAGCAGGGCTCAAAGCCAAACTGCTCGGGGAAGGCGGGCCAGCACTTGTCGGCAAAGGCCACATACTTCCGGGCGCCCTTGTGGGCCTCGGCCCAATCCAGCAGGGTCAGCTCAAACTGAGCCATCCGCTCCAGCAGGTCGGGATAGACCTTGTCGCCCATCTCTTTCTGCATGTCCGCAGCCACCTCGGGGATGCGCTTGTCGCCGGCGTGGGCCTTGTAGGATACCAGCAGATCCAGCTCGCTGTTCTCCTCGACCTCTACACCCAGCTCATAGAGACCCTTGATGGGGGCGTTGCAGGCGAAGAAGTCCTGGGGACGGGGACCGAAGGTGATGATCTTCAGGTTCTTCACACCGATGATGGCCCGGGCGATGGGAACAAACTCCCGGATCATGTCCGCGCACTCCTGGGCGGTGCCCACGGGGTACTCGGGGAGATAGGCCTTCAGGTGGCGCATCCCCAGGTTATAGGAGCAGTTGAGGACGCCGCAGTAGGCGTCGCCGCGGCCGTTGATCATGTCGCCGTCGCCCTCAGCGGCAGCCACGTACATGACAGGGCCGTCAAACTTCTGGCACAGGATGGTCTCGGGGGTCTCGGGGCCGAAGTTGCCCAGGAACACCACCAGGGCGTTGACATCATGGGCCTTCACGTCCTCCAGAGCCTTGAGGGCATCCGTCTCATTCTCCACAGTGATGGGGCACTCATAGAGGCCCTCGCCGTAGGCCGCCACGATGTTCTGGCGGCGCTGGGTGGACAGGGCAATGGGGAAGCAGTCCCGGGATACGGCGATAATACCCAGCTTAACCTGGGGAATATTGGTCATCATATTGATCGATCCTCTCTTTCTCACGCATTTCACGTATGCCGCTTACAGGTCAGCGGCAATATCCACATTGATACCGGCCAGCCGTACGGGGGCACCCTGGGCGGCCTCACTGCTGTCGGCGTGGGCCAGCAGCCACTTGTTGCAGGCCCACAGGGTGTCGTCCTCTCCATTGATGGGCGTAATGGCGGGCTTGGGGCCGTTGGTGCCCCGGGGCAGCACCACCACCACCTGGAAGCCCTGGCCAGCGGCAGCAGAGCAGGGGGCGTAGTGCAGGGTGGTGGCGTACACCTCCACCAGGACGCCGGCGGGGACGCGGAAGGCCTTTACCTTGGCGGTATCCAGCCGGCCGCCCACCATGTCATCCTCTTTGGCCAGGAGCAGAATAAAGTCCTGAGCGCCGCAGTTGAGCTCACTGTCCCGGTGGTACTCCAGGCAGTTGAGCTTCGTGTTGTGGCCGTTGCACCAGCCGAGCTGGATGGGCATGCCGCCGTAGGCGTTGGAAGCGAGCTGCTCCGCGATGGGCAGGGCCTCCAGCTCCGGCTGAGAGGGCACATAGTCCACTCCGTCGGGGATGGGGGTTACCGCTGTCAGTGTTTTCAAAAGATCCGCAGTGTCATAGCCCTCCAGCACCTTGCCGTAGGGGGCAAAGGCGGCGTCATAGACGGATTGAATGGTCATAATACAATCACCTCATGCTTGGGAGCGCACTCCCGCAAAATGGTCCAACGCAAAATCACACAATTTTTGACTGACCGGAAAGAACAGCTGGGCAGCAGGTCCTACCAGGAAGGCACAGATCACCGTGCCCACACCCAATGTACCTCCCAGGGCCAGCCCCACCAGGGCAAACGTGAGGTCCACCCCGATCCGAACAGGTCCGAAGGGTTTTTTCCACTTATCGCTGAGCACCACTGCCACCAGGTCGTTGGGGCCGGTGCCCGCCTCAGAACGGATGACGATGGTCATGCCGAAGGCCAGAATCACGCAGCCCGCCACCAGAAGGCCCACACGGGCAGCCAATGGCAGGCTCTCGTTGATCACCGGGCTCAGCCAGAGGGTGTATACGTCGATGATGGGACCGCCCAGGGCCATGCACAGGATGGTGCCGATGCCCACATAGTGCCGGTCTACCACTAGCAACACCAGCATGATGAGAAGGGACACCAGAAGGTGCACCCGGCCGTGGGTCATGAGTGACCAGTCCGACCAGGGCAGGCCCCGGTAGAGTCCCTGGATAAATACGTTGAAGGGGTCGGAGCCGAGGGCTGACTGGAGGAAGAGGGTAACACCCAGGTGGGCAATACACAGGCCCACCAGCAGCAAAATCACCCGCACCACCAGCTCTTTGGGGGAGCGGCGGCTCATGGTTCCTCCTCCGGGGCATCCCCGTCCTTCGCCGCGGCCTGCCGGGAACGGTAGAGCTGCAGAGCCGACCAGCCGCAGAAAGCAAGGCCGCAGATGCCCAGCACGCAGCCGCTGATCCAGGCCACGGCATCGCTCATGCCCGTATTCCCCGCCAGCTGGGCGGAGATGATCTTGTAGGCGAGATATACCAGATATCCTCCCACCACCAGCCGCAGCATCAATCGCATCTCATCGTTCATAGAGTTTCCTCCACGTATTACAGAAGCTGAGGATAGACGTCCTTCAGCGCGGGATAGATCTTCGCGAACTGGCGATAGCGGGCCTCGTAGCGCTCCGCGATCTCCGGGTCAGGCCGGACCGCGTCCGCAGCATGGACCAGCTTGGCGCACACCGCCTCCACCGTGGGATAGGCACCGCAGGCCACCATGGCCAGCATAGCCCCGCCCATACCGGGTCCCTGCTCGGAGACAGGCGTGAGGAGCTCCACATTGAGGACGTTGGCCATGATCTTCTTCCACAGGGGACTCTTGGCGCCGCCGCCGCAGATCATGCTCCGGCGGATATCCAGTCCCAGGGACCGGGCCACCTCAAAGCTGTCCCGGATGGCAAAGGCCACGCCCTCCAGCACCGCCTGGGTCAGGTCGGCGCGGCTGGTATCCATGGTCATGCCCACAAAGGCACCCCGTGCGTTGGTGTCGTTGATGGGGGAGCGCTCCCCCATGAGATAGGGCAGGAAGTAGACGTGGTTGCGTCCCAGCCGCTCGTCGGTAATGTCCTTCTGGGCCCCGGCGTAGTCCTGGGAGCCCAGAATGTCGTCCATCCACCACTTGTTGCAGCTGGCAGCGGAGAGCATGCAGCCCATCAGGTGGTAGTGGCCATCAGCGTGGGCAAAGGCGTGGAGCGCATTGTGGGGGTCCACACCGAAGTGGTCGCTGGAGATGAAGAGGGTGCCGGAGGTACCCAGGGAGATGTTGCAGCCGCCCTCTCCCACGGTGCCGGTGCCCACGGCGGCGGCGGCGTTGTCCCCCGCTCCGGCGCAGACAACAACCTTTTCCGGCAGGCCCAGCACCGCGGCGATCTCCGGGCGGAGGGTACCCACCGCCTCGTAGCTCTCAAAGAGCCGGGGCATCTGCTCTTCGGTAATGCCGCAGATGTCCAGCATCTCCCGGCTCCAGCACTTGTGGGCCACATCCAGCAGCAGCATGCCGCTGGCGTCGGAGTAGTCCGTGCAGTGGACGCCGGTGAGAATATAGTTGATGTAGTCCTTGGGCAGCATGATCTTGCGGATCCGGGCGAAGTTCTCGGGCTCATGCTTGCGCATCCACAGGATCTTGGGGGCGGTAAAGCCGGCGAAGGCGATGTTGGCGGTGAGAGCGGAGAGCTTCTCCCGGCCGATCTCCTCGTTGAGGTAGTCCACCTCCTGGGCGGTACGGCCGTCGTTCCACAAAATGGCCGGGCGGATCACCTGGTCATTTTCGTCCAGCACCACCAGGCCGTGCATCTGACCGCCGGCGCCGATGCCCGCCACCTGGGACTTGTCGAAGCCCTCCAGCAGAGCGGGGATACCCTCCAGCACCGCGTTTTTCCAGTCCTCCGGGTTCTGCTGGCTCCAGCCGGGCTGAGGAAACTCCAGCGGATATTCCCGGGACAGCTCGTTCTGGATCCGGCCTTCCTCGTCCATCAGCAGCAGCTTGACGGCGGAGGTGCCCAGATCAATGCCGATGTCTTTGGTAAACATAGCGTGTATTCTCCCGAAAAAGCATGTAAAAAAGTTGCAGATTTTTCCCATACAGACTCCCGTTTCCGGGGCTGTCCGGGTCAGGTAAGCTCGCGCAGCAGCTGCGCCGTGCGGTGAACCGGCAGCCCCATGATGTTGTAGTAGCATCCTTCGATGCCCGCACACCACAGCGCCGCGTGTCCTTGGATGGCATAGGCTCCCGCCTTGTCGTAGGGCTCCGGCGTGCGCACGTAGGCGCACAGGTCGTCCTCCGCGATAGGCG
>OOIG01001606.1_pt1 | contig 16542 bp, 18 predicted proteins | sample 1692091 | NCBI WGS metagenome assembly OOIG01 (sample SAMN06348188, study PRJEB24527) | human gut metagenome | biome: human gut; feature: ankylosing spondylitis patient; material: feces | host: Homo sapiens | place: China | collected 2015-10 | reverse complement strand
AATGACAGTCCGGTGGACTGTCAGAGCCGTGGCGTGACCGAGCCGCAGCGAGACGCTGTCGGCGTAGCCGACTGAGGGAGTGAGGTTTCATCAGATTTAAACTCCCCCCGACTTCGGCGCAAGCCGCCGAAGCCACCTCCCTCGAGAGGGAGGCTACGAATAACCAAGTAAAGCAATAAAATGCACCCCATCTTTTCGAAAGCGACGAAGCATCTGAAAGAAAGTAAATCTGACTTAAAGGAAAGGAAATCATTATGGCAGTTTATAACCCGAAATCACTTAAAGCCGAGGAATTCATCAACCATGAGGAAATTCTCGAAACAATCGAATATGCAGAAAAAAATAAGCACAATGTTGAGCTTATAGACTCATTGCTTGAAAAGGCTCGCCCGAAGAAGAACGACCGCGGCGTTACCTGTGCAGGACTTACCCACAGAGAGGCTTCCGTCCTCCTTGCCTGCGACATTCCCGAGAAGGTTGAGGAGATGTATAAGCTCGCAAATGAGATTAAGCTTGCTTTCTACGGCAACAGAATCGTTATGTTTGCTCCGCTTTATCTTTCCAATTATTGCGTAAACGGCTGTGTTTACTGCCCATATCATTACAAAAACAAGCATATCGCAAGAAAGAAGCTCACTCAGGAGGAAGTTAAGAACGAGGTTATTGCTCTCCAGGATATGGGTCATAAGCGTCTTGCGATTGAAGCGGGCGAGGATCCTGTTAATAATCCGATTGAATATATTCTCGAATGTATTAAGACGATCTATTCGGTTCATCACAAGAACGGAGATATTCGCCGTGTCAACGTAAATATCGCCGCAACAACGGTTGAGAATTACAGAAAGCTCAAGGAAGCGGGTATCGGCACTTATATTCTCTTCCAGGAGACCTATAATAAAAAGAGTTATCTCGAGCTTCACCCGAAGGGACCGAAGCACGATTACGATTACCATACGGAGGCTATGGACAGAGCTATGGAGGGCGGCATTGATGATGTCGGTCTCGGCGTTCTGTTCGGTCTTGAGGGCTATAAATATGAATTTGCCGGACTTCTCATGCACGCCGAGCATCTTGAAGCGGTTCACGGCGTAGGTCCTCACACGATAAGCGTCCCGAGAGTTAAGCATGCAGATGATATCGACCCCGATGTTTTCGATAACAGTCTTGCCGACGATATGTTTGCAAAGATCATTGCTTGTATACGCATTGCCGTTCCTTACACGGGAATGATTATTTCCACCCGTGAGAGCGAAGCTGTCAGAGGAAAGGTGCTTGATTACGGTATTTCGCAGATCAGCGGCGCATCGAGAACCTCCGTCGGCGGTTATTGCGAGGAGGAGCGTCCTCACGATTCCGAGCAGTTCGACGTTTCCGACCAGAGAACCCTCGATGAGGTTGTTCGCTGGCTTATGGAAAAGGATCATATTCCTTCCTTCTGCACGGCTTGCTACCGTGAGGGAAGAACAGGCGACAGATTTATGAGCCTTTGCAAGAGCGGACAGATTCTCAACTGCTGCCACCCGAATGCATTGATGACGCTTACGGAATATCTTATTGACTACGCCTCGGAGGAAACGAGAAAGATAGGCTTTGAAATGATCGACCGTGAGCTTGAAAAAATTCCAAAAGAAAAGGTCAGAGAGATCGCACGTCAGAATATTGAGGCTATAAAATCCTCAAACAGACGAGATTTCCGCTTCTGAATGTAACCGATGGTCGATTAAAAGCACAAACCTTATCGGTATATTTTCCGTCATATCACATAAGCCATCTTGATAATACGACAGTATAACCTGCGATGCCTTATGCAATCTGACAAAAAATCTTCTCGCTAATCTTTGCACTTTAAATCAATCATCGGTTACTAAATATCATCTTCGGATATTTACAACGCAAAAAAATGTGTTATAATATCTCGGAGGTGATATTTTTGTGTGTTTATTACAGCCATAATGTTGAGGAAACTTACAGAATCGGAGAGAGGCTCGGCTCGAAATTAAGAAGCGGAGACGTCGTTGCTTATTTCGGCGGAATGGGCATGGGCAAAACGACCTTTACTCACGGTCTTGCTACCGGCCTCGGCATAAACGAAAAGGATGTCAGCAGTCCGACCTTTGCCCTTGTCCATGAATACAGAGGCAAGGAAAACACGCTTTATCACTTCGATATGTATCGAATCGAAAGCTGGGACGACCTTTACTCAACAGGCTTTTTTGATTATCTCGACTACGGCGGTATACTTGCCGTTGAGTGGAGCGAGAATATCGAAAACGCACTGCCTGATAACAGCATAAGGGTCACATTCAAGCCCGGCAAAAATGAAAACGAAAGAATAATCCAAATAGAGGGAGTTGATCTTACATGAAAATACTCGGAATCGACAGCTCGGCAAGATCGGCTTCTGCGGCAATAACTGACGGAGAGAAGGTTCTCGGCTGCTTCTATACAAACACGGGGTTGACTCATTCGCAGACGCTTATGCCGATGATTGAGAGCCTTTTGAAAAATGCAAACGTCAGGCTTGATGATATTGATCTTATAGCCGTCAACAAGGGTCCCGGCTCATTCACCGGAATAAGAATCGGTGTTGCGGCGGCAAAGGGTATGGCGGATGTACTCAAAATCCCGGTTTACGGCGCTTCGACGCTCGGCTCAATGGCATATAACCTCATTGATTCGGACTGTATCGCTTGCTGTGCCATGGACGCACGCTGCGGTCAGGTTTATTATGCTTTGTTTGATATTACGGACGGTAAAATCACAAGATTGACCGAGGATAACGCCGATTCGATAGAAAATGTTGAAAAAAAGCTGAAAGAATACAAAAGAATTAAATTTATAGTTGGCGACGGCGCAGAAATATGTTATAATAATCTGAAAAACATTGATGATGTGCGCCTTGCATCGCAAACACACCGCTTTCAGTCGGCAATCGGCGTATGCTTTGAGGCGATGAATGCGCCCGAGGATCAATATATCGAGAGTGCAATGCTTGTGCCTGAGTATCTCAGACTTCCGCAGGCGGAGCGTGAACTAAATAAAAAACTTAGAAAAGGCGAGTGATTTAATGAAAATAGCAATCGGAGCCGATCACGGCGGATATGAGCTCAAGAAGTCCATCAAGAAGCACCTTGAAGAAGTCGGCGGATATGAAATCACCGATTACGGTACCCACAGCACCGATTCGGTCGACTATGCCGAGATAGCGTTCAAGGTAGGTAACGCAGTAACGAACAGTGACGAGAAAATTCTCGGAATTCTTTGCTGCGGCACGGGTATCGGCATCAGCATGGCTGCCAACAAAGTCAAGGGCGTACGTGCGGCTTGCTGTTCTGATTATTTCAGCGCTAAATTTACAAGACTTCACAATGACGCCAACATTCTTTGCATGGGCGGCAGAGTTGTGGGTCCGGGACTTGCCAACGAGATGGTCGATGTTTTCCTCAACACGGAGTTTGAGGGCGGACGTCATCAGAGACGTGTTGACCAGATCACGGCTATTGAAAACGGTACATTTTAATTTACGGAGGTATAAATATGTCAACAGTAACCATTACCAATCATCCTCTTATCCAACATAAGCTCTCTATCCTCAGAGATAAGAACACTTCTTCCAAGGATTTCAGATCTCTTGTAAGTGAGATTGCAACTCTTGAGTGTTACGAGGCTACGAGAGACCTTTCCGTTCAGGAGGTTGAGGTCGAAACACCTATCTGCAAGTGTATCGCTCACAACCTTGAGGGTAAGAAGCTCGCTTTCGTTCCGATACTCAGAGCCGGACTCGGCATGGTTGACGGCGTTCTTTCGCTCGTTCCGTCTGCCCGTGTAGGTCATATCGGTCTTTACCGTGACCCCGAGACACTCAAGCCTGTTGAATATTATTGTAAGCTCCCCGTAGATATCGCAGAGCGTGACGTAATTGTTCTTGACCCGATGCTTGCAACCGGCGGTTCGGCAATTGACGCTATTTCACTTATCAAGGAGAGAAATCCGAAGTCAATTAAGTTCATGGGTATTATCGCAGCTCCGGAGGGACTTGCGGCTCTCCAGAAAGCACACCCCGATGTTGACATTTACTGCGCAGCTCTTGACGAGAAGCTCAATGAGCATTGCTACATTGTTCCCGGTCTCGGCGACGCCGGCGACAGAATCTTCGGCACAAAATAAGCTAAATAATACGACAGAGGCTCAGGATCTTTTCCCGAGCCTCTTTTTTTGATTTGTAATTTGATTTTCGGCAGAAATTTTTCTTAGCTTTCCTGCATCGGAGCATGGGAAGCTGTCTGCCTCGCAAGCAATATTTACCGTAACTCCTCGGTGCCTCATCGAACCAAGGTCAGATAAAAATAAGGCGGAATCCGCAGTTAATATAATTGCTGAAAAAGGACGACAATCTGCCGTCCTTTTTGAATATTTATTACTTCACATAAGCCGCTACATCGCGTTCATAGTGTCCGGTATTTTGGAAGCCCTCGTCAGTTCTGAGACATGAGCCCCATTTTCTCTCGATTTCTTCGTAGGAATCAGTCTGAACCTTTGCCCGCTCAAAGCCGTCCTTTGCACCGAACATTACCCAGTCGGAGTCCCACATTCCGTGACCCGAAGCCTTGTATGTCCAAAGCATCCAGTTGTAGTTGAGATTCTTCATCGACTTGAAGCAGCTTTCCCATGTTGTTGTACCAAGGGGATAAAATTCTCCCATCATCAGCGGCGTGTTCATGTAATAGAGCTTAGTCAGCGTTACAAAAAGAACAAAGATAAAATCGGATTTCTGATAAAAATGAACCTGATAAACAACATTCTTGAAGCCTGCAAGAGCCTTGTGGGGCAGCGCAAACGCCGTCCAGATACATTCGAGAGTAATTATATGATCCTCGTCAACGGCTCTTACTGCCTTGTATAGACGCTTGTATTCTTTTGTGTTGTTAATTCTTCTTGTTACCTCGCCGTAATCGCAATCGCAGGACGGCTCATTAAGAAGATCGTACATTGCTACAGCCGGATTACCCTTGAAGCGTGAAGCAATTGCTGTCCAAAGCTCGTCGGCAAGCATTCTGAAAAATTCGCCCTGCTCCGAGTTCTCATAAAGCCGGCATGAGTCTCTCTTGCCGCTGTGGGGAGCGTCACTCTGAAAACCGGGTGCACCGTGCATATCGAGTATAACGTAAATCTGTCTTTTTGAGCACTCCTCGACTATCCAATCAAGATAACGGAAATCCCACTCGCCGTTTTTGTCGAGTATTTTTGTACCGTTATCGTCGGAATAGAAATTTCTGTACCAGAAGGGGACACGGACGCAGTTAAAGCCCATTTCCTTGATTTGGTCAAGGTCATATTCCGTGATCCAGTTGTCCTGATATGTATTCATCAGCGCATAAGCTCTCTCTGTGCCGAAGCGGTCAATGAGAACCTCAAGCATATCGTGATGATCCTGCGCTTCTTCATAGGGAGAAAGCCAATCCTCTTGAATGAGCCATGAACCGAGGTTCACGCCGCGGAGAATAATTTCCTCACCTTTTTGATTGTAGATTTTATTGCCCTTTGTTACGAGAAAATCCTCTTGAGTGAAGCCGGTGTCAATTCCCGCCGCCGCAGCGCTGAGCGCAAAGGGAAGAATGAGCACAAAACACATTACAAAGCATAAAAATCTTTTGATTGTCTTTTTCATAGAACCAACCTCCTTTAATTGCATTATATCATTTAAAAATTATTTTGTCTATACAGATAAAGAAACTCCCGAAATCGAGATGATAACGGGAGTTAAAATTTTATTCCTTCTTTTCGGCTGTGCCTTCGGAATTTCTGAAAACAACAAATTTATCAAAGATGAACTCGGTAATCATGTTTGCAAGCATGGTTATGATAAGCACTATGTAATCGACGGCTTCCGAATTTGAATATTTGTTTGTAAAATGAACACCGATAACAGTAGAAATCGGCGTAAACACCGCATAATATGCAAAGACCTTGAGCATTGCAATCGGAACATTGTTGGCTGATTTGAATGTAAACTTTCTGTTGAACGTGAAGTTCCATATAACGGACAAAATAAGGGCGATGAGGTACATCGGGCCGTATTCGTTGTTCATTATTCTTGCAAAGGTCTCGTGCTCGAGCATCAGATTCTGAAAAAAATCAAGCTTAATGATGACCTCTTTCATCAATGTAAAGCTGCCAAACTGAATGATTCCAGCGGAAGCGGAGAACAGAACGAACTTTATAAATTGTAATATGTCTTTTTTGCTTTTCTTTTCGTTCATAAAATCACCTGATTCACTTTTCTTACTATAATACATCTCTTTGGCGATTTATGCAAGAATTTTTTTGACTCATTGCAAAAAAACATCCCTGCTAAAAACAGAGATGTTTTTATAATTTATTTAAGTCCTTTTTTATCAAGCAGAGTGTTGATCTTTTCGGCGGGGTCGAGAAGGTCGCTGATTGATGTGTCATGGTTAAGGGTATCAATGATGTATGAAAGATACTTTGACATATCAACTCTTATATACCAATCCTTGCTGAGAAGCTCGGGGGTACCGTAAATGAGGTTAGTTGTGAACACACGGTCGATAATGCCTTCCTGAAATGCTTTATCGAAAGCATCAAAGCCGTTACAGAAAAGTCCAAATGCCGAGAAAATATAAATTCTGGCAGCCTTAAGCTCCTTAAGCTTTGTTGCAACCTCGATCATTGATTCGCCTGAGGAAATCATATCGTCAACGATGATAACATCCTTGCCCTCAACGTTGTCGCCGAGGAACTCGTGAGCGATGATCGGGTTTCTGCCGTCAACGATTCTCGAGAAATCACGGCGCTTGTAGAACATCCCGAGCTCAACGCCGAGAACGGTCGAATAGTAAATACAACGTGACATTCCACCCTCGTCGGGGGAGATAATCATTATGTTGTCCTTGTTGATCTTAAGGTTGTCAACGTTGTTGACTGCGGCCTTGATCATTTGATAGGCGGGGGATATGCTCTCAAATCCGCAAAGAGGGATTGCGTTCATTACTCTCGGGTCGTGTGCGTCGAAGGTGATGAAGTTTTCAACACCCATGTTGTGAAGCTCCTGAAGCATCATTGCACAGTCGAGCGATTCACGGCTCGAACGCTTGTGCTGTCTGCCCTCATAGAGCATCGGCATAATAACGGAAACTCGCTTTGCCTTGCCCTCGATTGCGCTGATTGCACGCTTGAGGTTTGCAAAGTGCTCGTCCGGCGACATCGGAACGGTCATTCCGTACATCTTGTATGTTACGCCGTAGTTAAAAACATCGCAAAGAATGTAGATGTCATAGCCTCTGACTGTCTGGTTAAGCGCTGCTTTACCTTCGCCTGTACCGAAACGGGGGAAATCCATGTTGATAAGATAGGTTGATTTTTCATATCCTGCGAATGCAAGCGTGTCCTTGTGCTCGCTGTTACGCTGAAATCTCCATCTGATCAGGTAATTGTCGATCTTGTTGGCAAGCTCTTCGCAGCCCGGGAGAGCGATGATACCAAGCTGTCCGACAGGTATGGTGTTGTAATTAGGTTCACTTCTCATTTATACTATCCGCCTTTCAGAGTTATATGAATATTTTACTATAAAAGAGCAATTTTTTAAAGAGATTGACAAGCTTTTTGTCGAAAAATATATCACAAATATAATGGCATAATTTGTTAAGTTTATACAAAACTATGTTCTGCTTTTATGACGGTGAAATAACTGTCGTTCACTTCTGAAATTTTGAGGCTGATTTCTTTGATAATTTCATTCGGCACTTCCTTGAAGCCGTAGGGGATAACAACATCAAAAATGAGATTTGTGTGCATTGGACCGTCAACAACTCTGAAATCATGTATGCTGAGCTCCGGGTTAATGTTCTTTACGATGTTATCTGTCATTTCTTTTAGCTCGTTTACTCGCTCATCGTTGACAACAATCGGGTCATAGTGAATCGTTAGATCAATACCTATTTCTTTTTTTATATCGTTTTCGATGTTGTCGATTATGTCATGACCTACCATGACGTCAATATCTGCGGGAATTTCAACATGTACTGTTGCAAAATAATGCTCCGGACCGTAATTGTGAACGATGAGGTCATGAATTCCGCTAACATGGTCGTATGCCAATATCTTATTTTTGATTTCGTCAACAAGCTCCTTTGACGGCGGTTGTCCTATGAGCGAGCTGAGAGTATCTTTGAAGATATCAAGACCTGCCTTCAAAACGAAGCAGGCAACAAGAATTCCGAGCCAGCCGTCGATATGGAGAGACGGGAAGAATTTTGAAAGAATTAAGGCGATCAGCGTTACCGAGGTCGCGGCAATATCACTGAGACTGTCGGCAACGACGGCGGTCATGGCAGGGGAGTCGATTCGTTTGCCGAGGTTCTTATTGAAAAATGCAAGCCAAAGCTTTCCGAGAATCGAAACGGCAATGATAACCGCACCGATAAGGCTGAACTTAACGTCCTCGGGCGTACGGATTTTTTTTACCGACTGAATCGCAAGCTCAACACCCATGAAAAGAATGATGAACGAAACTATCATGGCAGTAATGTATTCGATTCTGCCGTGACCGAACGGATGATCCTTGTCGGCGGGCTTGCCTGCCATTTTGAATCCGAACACGGTTACTGCCGACGAACCGGCATCCGAAAGGTTGTTTACAGCGTCGGCGGTGATGGCGATACTGCCTGTTATCGAGCCGACAAAGAATTTCATAAGGCAGAGAACAACGTTGAGCGCGATGCCGACACAGCCACTGAGAATGCCGTATTTCATTCTAACTTTGGAGTCGGTAACGTTTTTATAGTCTTTTATAAAAGTTTTGACAATAATATTTGTCATTTAATCACTCGTTTCATTTGTTTATATGCACATCAAGCTGATCATAGGGGATATGTATTCCGTTTTTGTCAAATGCAAGCTTGACTTTTTCCTGCATACTGAAATATGCAGGCCAATAATTTTCACTTTTACACCAAACGAAGCAGGCAAGGTCAACGCCGCTTGCACCGTGTTTTGAAACACCGATGGTATGGTTCGGCTCCTTGAGAAGAAGCGGTTCGCTCTCTACAACCTGTTTAAGCACCTTCTTGGCTTTTTCAACGTCGTCGTCATAGCTTATCGAGTAGGTCAGGTCAAGTCTTAACTTGTCCCTTGCGGTGTAGTTGATGAGTGTTGAAGTCGTAATCTTTTGATTTGGTACGACTACAAGCTTGTTATCGTTGGTGACAAGCGTTGTGTACATAAATCTGATTTCCCGAACCTTTCCGCTGACGTTGTCAATCTCAACAAAATCGCCGCTCTTGAACGGTTTGTTAAAAAGAATCTGAATGCCACCGGCAAGCTGAGCGATGCTGTTTTGCAGTCCGAGGCCTGCCGTGATTCCTGCCGCTCCGAGGGCGGTAATGAACGAATTTACGTTAAAGCCGACCTGTTCAAGAGCAACGACAGCGACAATAATTCTGAGAAAAATGACTGTTGAGCGGTTTACAAACCGGTGCATTGACTTGTCAACTTTCTTGCTTTCGAGTATTTTAACCATGAGATTTCCGGCAAGCTTCGACAGCCAAAAACCGACGGCAATAACAATAATAAAAACAATAAGCTTTGGCAATGCGGCGGCGATTTTTTCGGGAAAGTTCGCAAAGCTCCATTGCTTAAGCTCGCTCAAAAATGAATTCATAGTTTTCCTCCGTGATTTTTTTTAAATATTACGGGCAGGTGGTGATAGATGTTCTGTTTCTTTCTGACAAGATGTGGGCATCAACCCGTACATTATACGCTAATGTCGGACTTAGTGCAAAAGCATTTATATAAAGACAATACTATCGGCCGAACGTAATTGCAAAGAGACTGCCGCATTTTTTGCGACAGTCCGGAAAATTTCGTTTTAGATTATGCCGAGAAGATCTGCAATCTTTTCAACAAGGAATTGAATAATTCCGAAGCTGTGAGACTGAATGAGCCTCGTGAATTTATCGCCGAGCGGACCCGTGAAGAGCCAAGGCATCTCAGGAATATCCTTTTCTTTTGCCTCTCTGCCGTCATACCGAAGCTCAAACGCCTGCGAATATGTTACACCGCCCTCGCCCATAAGCTCAAAGCGAATGTAGCAGCCGAGCTGATCCTCATAATCGTTGAGGTCAATCTTTGTATCTGTAGAAATCACCTTACCGTCGGCAATCCACTTAACGGAGTTGCAATCACGTCTGCTGTCAAGCGTAAGCTCGATTGTGTTGTCTTTTTGGTCAACCTTGATGTTTGAAACAAGAGGAACCTCACCGTTGCCTTCAAAACCCGGTGTGCCGTCTGTATATTTTTGGAATTTGCTGCAAGCAAAGAAGTTGCCGACCCGCATTGCTTCCTTGACGTTTTCCTCTGTGTTTTCGGGGAGAAGGAAGTATTCAAAGCTTCTGCCAACATCGGATACGTACTCGCTGTCGTCATCGGCAAATACGATGATGTTTCTGCCTGTGGGGATAACAACCTGAAGAAGCTCATCCCAAAGGGCTCTGTCGGCTCTTGTTACCGAGTCGGTATTATTGATAATCTCCATACCGAGGCAGCTCTTATAATCCTTAAAAATATTTGCAAAATAAGAAATGTAAAAATCCTGATGTGAGCGCTCGGGAAAATGATTCGAATTAACCCAGTCGCCTACATGGTTAAGAACAGTGAATCCGCCGTAACGGTCAACTGCGGCAACGGAAGAACGGTAGTCGTTTTCGTTTCCCCAAACAGCCTGGCCATAGTCGGTGAAATAGCCGTTCACATGAGTTTTGGTCATAACAGCCATGTTCATTTCAATTCCGCGCGTGATGTCGATCATACCTCTGCCGTTTCTGTCGGAACCGGTTGTAATTCTCAAATAATCCTCATCGCTCATCGGATCGGCTTTTCGGAAATAGTTAAAAATGCCGTTTGTCTGTCTCGGCTTATTCCAGCCGTAGTTAATAACACCGTGATCGGTCATCGCAAGAATATCATAGCCGAGACTGTAATAAAGCTCAACCATATCCGTAATACTGAGATCACCGTCGGACGCAACCGAATGTGTGTGGAGGTTTGCTTTGTAGTAATCCCACTTATCCCAGTCAACGCAGTCGTACGGATTGACTATCGTGTAGTCGGTTTCTCCTGCTGCATAGGCGGACATGAGAGGGGAGGATGCCGTGAATAAAAGAGTTGCGCAAGTGATGACAGATAAGACCTTTTTGAGTTTCATGATAATTCTCCTTTAAGGCAACTTTGCACAATCGAGATGCGAAAATTGCATAATAATTTTTGTCATGCTGCGTTAAATTTTTAAGACCTGCCGACGCAAATCAAAAAATCTTATTGCAACACGGCGAAAACAGGTTAAAGAAAGACGTGCACAAGAATTTCAGAGGTGCTGTCTTAGCTTATTTTATTCTGAATTGAAGCGCGATTCCGCCGAACGAAACAACGTCTCCGTCGTTTACAACGGTAGGCTCTTCAATACGTTTATTATGTACGTATGTGCCTGAACTTGAATGAGTGTCTGTAATAATCCAGCCCTTTTTATGCTTGGATATTACGGCATGAAAACGTGAGACAGAGGCATAATTGAGCACAATGTCACAGGCGTTGCTCCTGCCGATCGAGGTCTCCCAGCTTGTTATAACATATTCCTTGCCGTTTTGCTCATCGTAGAAATACGCCGGCGTGACCTTGGGCGCACGGCTCGAAAGTAAATGCTTGACGCAATATGCGGCAATGATGATGCAAAGGGCGGGAATAAGATATCTGTAAATTTCATTTAACAGTTCTTTCATTGAATCATCCTTTTAATGTTTAATTCAATTATAAGGTTTGCACAAAAAAAAGTCAACATTTTTTGCTTTAAATGTTTTTAGTATTATGATATAATTATGTAAAGCTTTAAATGTACAAACGGAGGTGCATTTTCAATGAACATTGTAAAAAGGATTTTAGCTGTATTCTTAACGTTGACAATTGCGGTGACGCTGTTCACTTTTTCAACGGGAGCGATCGAATCACAGCAGGAATGGATAGAAAAAAACTGGTCTCGGCTTTTGGAGTCAAAAGGATCATTGCTTATGACGCCCGGCGAGGATAACACAAAGATGAACTTTTCATGGCAGTCGTCCTATAAGAGCTGTAAGGCTGAAATCGAGGTCGGAACAAAGCGGGATATGAGCGACGCTCAAAAGCTTGATGTTGACAGCAGATTCAATATTTTCTGCTTCGAATATACCCATGAAGCAACGGCGTCGGAGCTTGAAGCGGACACAACATACTACTACAAATATTATGCCGATAAGGTTTGGAGCGAGGTTTACTCGTTCACTACGGCTTCTTCCGAAAGCACAAAGGTTCTCTTTGTTTCGGACTGTCAGATAGGACGTTTCCGTCAAGGAACTGATGAGGAGATACTTCAGCATGACACATACGGCTGGTACAAGACAATGGAGCTTGCAACCGAAAGCCACAAGGGCATCAATTTCGTCGTTTCAGCAGGCGATCAGGTTGAGGATTCCTATTCCGAGAAGCAGTATTCGCTTATGGAATCGGTACCTCAGCTTAGAAATTATCCTATAGCCGCTGTTGTCGGAAATCATGAATTCTATACCACTAACTATTCAAGTCACTACAATAACCCGAACAGAGATACCGAGGTGCCGTTTAAGAACCCTGCCGGAAACGGATATTATTTCCTGTATAACGATATTCTTTTCATTGTGCTTGATTCAAATATCGTTGTTCCGACAACGCACAGGAAAATTATCAAAGCGGCTTGTGAAGCATATCCAAACGCCAAATGGAAGGTTGTGGCAATGCATCACAGCCCGTACGATGCAAATGCGGCCAAGTATTTCACAAGTAAAATCACAAGAGCAACTATCACGCCGTTCTTCGATGAGTTCGGAATCGACCTTTGTCTGAGCGGTCACGACCATTACTACAGCCGTTCTTATATTATCAAGAACAACAGAGTAACCGACGACGTGCTTACAAACAATACCTACACAAACCCGAAGGGAACTCTTTATGTCAGCGCAAACTCATCCTCGGGCAGTAATTATAACGGAATAGATACCGAAAATGTAGGACCGGAATGTGATTTCTGGTTCCAGTCCGATACGCCTTGCTACTCAATAATGGACGTTTCCGGCGATAAGCTCACCGTAACGACATATGAAACGGATAACAACAGCGTAGTAGATACAATCTCGATAGCAAAAAAATAAGACTGAAATCATTAAAAGGACTGCCGATCACAAACCGACAGTCCTTAGTTTTTTTGATTTTATTTTGTAGCTTCACCGATTTGTTGTGCACAGTCCTTGCAGATTTTCTGACCGTTGAATTCGATCAAATCATCGGTTTCATGGCAGAAAATACAGGAGGGAGCATATTTCTTCATCAAGATTTCATTTCCTCTTGCAAGGATCTCAACCTTGTTGTTTTCTCCCATTATATCGAGTTCTTTTCTGATCTCGATAGGAAGAACAATTCTCCCGGCGTTATCAACGCTTCTGACGATTCCCACGCTCTTCATAAATACGACTCCTTTCTTAAAAATCCGACCGCATAAGCGGCTTTTCTTTATTTGATTACATAATACCACTTTTTACCATATTAGTCAACACATATTTTAAAAAAAATAAGCAACCGCAAAAGCAGTTGCTTATTCTCTGATTCAGGTAATTATTTAATCAAGCCTGTAACGAAATCGATAATCTTCTGAAGGATTGCCTGGAAGTCAATCTTTGAAAGAATATCTGTAATCTTTGCAAGGATAGCCTGAATGTCGATCTTATCAAGAATTGTGCTGAAATCCATAATTCGTTACTCCTTTCGTAGATTCGGTAACAGAACCAATCTGCTATCTGTGTTGTATGTTAGCACATTTTTGATTAATTGTCAATACACGGATAAGCTTTTTTGCGACGGTTCGGATTAAATATACAAAAAAGCAGTGACAACCGTCGTTGCCACTGCCCGTTTTGGTTATAAACAAATAACAAATTATAATCAAATTAACCTTTGTTAATAAAGCCCATAACAAGATCGATAATTTTATTAAGAATCTGCGTTACGTCAATCTTTGTAATGAGATCAACAAGCTTGTTCATAACTGTGTCAAGAATCGCATTGAAATCCATAACTTGTTACTCCTTTCATAAAATAAAAGTGTAGAGGATAGATCTTCTATCTGTACTTATAATAACACATTCATTTATGCTATGTCAAGGAAAATACCTTTATAATTTACAATTATTGTTGATTTTGGTTTAATACGACTGTAAAAAATTACTGTCATATTCATTTTTTTACGTAGAATTATTTCTGTAATGAATATTTAATTATATATGAGCGTATTTTTTTCTGAAAAATATTGTATTTTTGCCGTTGTATTGAAGAAAACTATTGTCAATTCGATTCAAATGTCTTATAATCTAAACAAAGAGAATAATAAGGACGTGTTATAATTGAAAAAAACTATTACTGTTTGTATCACCGTTATTATTTGTGTCGCTATGATGTGCGGCTCGTTTGTTTATGTAGGCAAGGATTTTAACGAGAGTATAGGAAAGCTTATCCCGTCGATTCTTGTTTCTTCGAGAATAAACAACGATAAAAAAGAACCGGAAACCGTTCCCGCAACCGAATGCACGACCGAGCCGGTAACCGAGGAGACCACGGGCGAGATGACGACGAGCGAAAGCACAACGGGCAAGCAGAATAATGTAAAGCCGAATATGACCGCAAAGCCGATCACGACAAAAAAACAGACTACTACCAAAAAGGTAACAACGACAAAGAAGGTTACCACAACAAAAAAGGTTACGACAACGAAGAAAACAACGACAGCTCCGAAAAAGCTTACAACGGCGCAGATAATCAATAACTACAACGCAGCCGTGAATAAGGTAATCAGCTCAAAGGCAGGTTATTCCAAGACAAGAAGCACAAAGCTCAACAAGCTTGATGCAGGCGCACTCAGTAACATGGGCGTTGTTAAGGATGCTGTTTCGGGCTTCCTCGGAGTGGGCGACAAAACCTATACAAACTCAAAGGGCAAGAGCGAGTTTATGTCAACTGCAGGACTTAAAGCCGCCGATGTCAAGAGCGCAAGCTACACTCTCGGCGGCGGAAAATATACATATACACTTGTTCTCAATAACGGTTCAAGCTATGCCGATTCTGCAAGCAAAAAGAATAATTCACCTGTTGACAGGAGCGGAATACTTGTCGGAACGGGCGATAAATCCGCATTTGACCACAAATGCGCCGCAAATCTTTACACAGCCATCAACAATACCGACGGCGCTTCGGTTAAGTCGGTAAGCGAGTCTTCGTCAAACGTTAAGTGCGTTGCCGTTGTAAACGCTTCAAACGGCAGACTCGAAAGCCTTACCGTTTCATTTGATTTTGCCGTTACGCTTACCAACACAAAGTATGTTGTAACAATTAAGAACGCAGGCGGAAGCGCGTCAACGTCCGTTAAGTATTCCGGTTTCAAGTTCTGAGCAAAGTAAAATAATCGACCGCTCTCAAACGAGGGCGGTCTTGATTTCTGTGCAGCTTATGCATTTGTGTCAATAACGGCATTGCAGATTTCCGGCGTTATGAAATCGAATACGGCGATGCCGAGGTGAGCCTTTTTATCCTTGATATTCTTCATAAATTCCGCATTGACGTGCTTCGCAACCCTCAGAACATGGGGATATCCGAGAACGCCGCTGTGAAAATTTATGCTGAGATTTTTCTTACCGTTGCTTTCCTTGAGGATTCTGTGAAAATGCTCCGTAACGAGCTTCCACGCTTCCTCAACGTTTTCAAGCTTGAATTTATCCTGAATGTGCAGTCGAAAATCGCCGTGCTCGATTACCGATGTGCCGTTATGTACCCAGTTTTCGGAAGCGTCGATTCCGATTCCGAGATTTTTAACACGGTTAAGAAGAACCGCTTTTCCTCTGACCTCCGAAAGCTTCGGCAGTCGATTCTCTGTAAACCATATATCACCGTGAGCTTCAAGCTTTTTCATAAAAATAGAATTGAATTCATTCTTTTTGTCTCTTGAAATAAGCTCATGCTTGACGGATATAATTATCGTCTCGCTCGGGTTTTTACGAAGAAAATCAAAGCACTGTTCCGTTACCTTGTCAAATGTGATTCCCTGAAAGATCGGGCCGTGAGAGATTGCAAGATCCCCTTTGACAACATTCGCTCGGATATCAAGATAACGAACTCCCATATTAAGCTGATCGGTGACGGTATACATCTGGCACTTGGCAAGCTCTTTGAGCGGTTCATACAGAGCACAGGTATCGTGTGATCCGGGAACAGAAATTTCGTTTATATATTTTTCACCGTCAAGACGGGACATCCAGTTGTTTTTATCAAAATTGCCTATTTCCTTGTGCACATAGTTTCCCCGAAGCGCTTTTATCCAGGTTAAAAAGGGGAATGAGGGTGATTTTATCTCCGACATAGCATTATTTACCTTCTTTTTGGTTAAAAATATTGTAAAACACATAAAAAATCAAATGACGG
>OOIG01001592.1_pt1 | contig 16614 bp, 12 predicted proteins | sample 1692091 | NCBI WGS metagenome assembly OOIG01 (sample SAMN06348188, study PRJEB24527) | human gut metagenome | biome: human gut; feature: ankylosing spondylitis patient; material: feces | host: Homo sapiens | place: China | collected 2015-10 | reverse complement strand
ATTATTCAAGCCCGATATTGACCGTTCAACTGAGGAATGGCTCGGCAGGCTTGAAAAGAGCTTGGATTACGAAATATGGTACTGCGGACACTACCATATTGATAAACAGATTGATAAAGTCAATATGATGTGTAATGAAATAAGACCGCTCCATTTGCAGTCGGCGGATAGAAAATAGTCGTGAAAATGTTTTCTTGAAATGAGATAAAAACCTCTCGTATGTTATACATAGAACATATGGGAGGTTTTTAACTATGACAGATTTACTGGATATATTAAACTACGGGGTTTGAAACCGGTATGTCCAACAGCATAGGCAGAGGCGCCGTTGAAAATATAATAAAGAATACCGTATACGAAAAATATAATATTGACGGGAAAGCAATGAAGGACTTTTCAAGACTTTCGCCTACCGAGATGATTTCGGATTTCAAGGGTTCTGTTTGCGAGCTTGGGCGTATAAGAGAGGACTATAAAAACGGTATATATACAAAGGCGGAATATAATGCTTTATCTTCAAGGGCAAAGGGTGAAATTTCCGGCAAAATGCTTGAAATCGGCAGCTGCCGGAAAAGTATTCTTGAGGATATTCTGCTGCGTTCCTTCGGCGTTAAACCGTCTGACTTTTCTAATGTTAAGACCTTTAAGGACTTAATAAGCGTATTTGAGGAAGATAAAGAAATTATGGGGGAAACCGAAAGCGAGATAAACCCCGATACAGAAACGGATACGGACAAAGAGCCCGATATACCCGAAAACGATGCGCTTGCCGACGCGGAGTTGAACGAAAACGACGCCGAAAATATAAAAGAAACAGAAAATATGTCAGAGCATGAAAACGAAGAACAGCAGGAAAATACAGAACCCGATACGGATATAACCGATGCCAATGAAGAAATTACAGGCATAGATAATCTACACGAAGCCGAACAGGATTTGGTTACCGATACGGACATTCCCGAAGAAGCTTTAGACGAACCCGAAAAGGAAACAAAAGACCCTACAGAGGACGAAACAGAGACCGAGGAAAAATATGAAGAATCGGAGTCTGAAACCGACAGTTATGAGGCGAAGGAAACTGATGAGGGCGGATATGCCGATGTTTATGATGCGGAGGACGAGGAAGAACCGGAGAATTCCGAAGAATCCGAAAGTAAGACGAAAGAAGACGGCGAATCTGAACCCGAAATTCAGTATGATAACAGTGGGGAATACTCGGATATTACGGACGAACAGGATATAACGGCAGACCAATCGGACAACATAGAAGATAATACCGACCGTGATTATGATATGCCAGACCAAAGCACGGAAGAAAAAGAGAACGAGCGTTCAGACGCCGTTTCCGAAGAAGACGGGGAATATGAAGAAACCGAAAATTTCGATTCAGATAATACAGATACCGAAATAAGCGAGAAAGATATTTCCGAAAATGAGGAACTTACGGACGCCGAGGATATTGAAGCAGACAATGATACAGATACCTTTGCCGAGGATATAATAAGCACCGACCCGCAAACGGAAGACGGTGACAACAGCTTTTATGACGATCCGGAAGATGTTCCGCTCGTGTCTGAAAGCGAAGAAAAAGATGACGCGGACATTAATAAAGATATGTTGGAAGACGGCAGCGATGAAATTGAAATTACCGATAACGGGGAAATGCCTGATAACAGCGATATTGATATGTACCCCGAAAACGAAGACGATATACCCGACCCGCAGGAGTTTGAAGATATGCTTGACAGCAGCGCCGAGGAGTTGTCCGGCGAAAACATCACTTATGACAGAGAAGATCTCGAAGATTATGAGGATATGGGAGATTTTGATTATTTACAGGAATCGGATATTGAACTCAGCGAGCCCGAAGACCCGACAGACGCAGAATTTTCACCTGATAGCGCGGCAGAGGATATAGGGGAAATGGCAGAGGAAATAGGCGAGGCCGCAGAAGAAGGCGAGGCGATTATCGCGGCATTATTGTAACTGCTGTTGCAAGAAAGTTAAAAATATGTTATACTGTCGGTAGCTTTTAATGCTGAAATATAAAACGGAGGTTTTGTAAGATGAACAAAACAGAATTTGCAGCCGCAGTTGCCGAGGCTGCCGGCGCAAGCAAGAAGGACGCAGAAAACATTATTAACGCTGCTTTAGCCCAGATTGAAAAATCGCTTGTTGAAGGTGATAAGATTCAGTTTGTAGGCTTCGGAACGTTTGAAACCCGCGAGCGCGGCGAGAGAACCGCAAAGAATCCGCGCACAGGCGAACAGATTACCGTAAAAGCCGCAAAGGTTCCGGCTTTTAAACCCGGCAAGGCTCTGAAAGATGCTGTAAACAAATAAGAAAGTAAAATGTGTGCAGTTGTCGGTTCGATAGCTGCACATTTCTTATCAGTGAATTTAATAGTATAAAAGGTCTTGAAATTCGGAAAATTTTACGGTATAATATACTTGTCCAATTATAGGGCAATGTATAACCCATCTTTCTGACTACATAATATTAAATATAAAGATTTAATTATGGGAGTATAGATGGGTATGCAAATAAATAAAAAGAAGGGAAATAAAATGGCTGCATTGGCTACACCTAAAAAGAATTCGTACATTGTAAAAAAGAACAGCGCAGAAAAGATTATCGACAGTAAGCTTGGCAAATCAAGAGAAAAAACGATAATGGAAAATGCGGCGATTTTTGCACGCAACAATATCGTTAAAAAGTAATTTGATCGGCGGCGGATTGGATGAGTAAGTGCGGTCAGGATATAGAAATCAGTATTCGGGTATTAGATGAAAATACCAAGAAATATGCCGAGGATTTTAAATGCGGCAATGAAAATATAGATTACTATTTCAATAAAGAGGCTGTGGATGATACCACATCAGTTACATATCTTTATATAGATAACGCAACAGATAAGTTAGTGGCTTGCATAACATTAGCATGTTCGGCAATTTTTACTGCCGAGGAAACGGAAGAACAGTTTTCTACGATACTTTCGGCTATGGAAATAAAGTATTTGGCTACGAATGAAGAATATCAGCATATGCCTTATTATAGTAATAAGAGCCGTCCGTCACTTAGTGATTTAATGTTTGATTACATGATATCGTATATGTCGAAAATATCACATGAAGTGATAGGGGCGGCAAAAATAGTGCTGTATGCCGTTCCGCAAGCTGTCAGCTTTTATAAGCGCCACGGATTTAAGGAATTCGGAGATACTATGTACGGTGACGAAGGTTATTATGTTGAAGGCTGCAAACCAATGTATTTGGATTTGAATGTTTGACCATACAACATAATTACACTGCTATTGGCTTGGGCGAAAGCTCCGTGGTCATCGAAAACGGGGAGCATATTCCCTGTATGTGAGGAATTACCTCACAATATTAAATTACCGTTTATTCTTAGGAATAGGCGGTATTTTTTTGCGCAGTTTTCTTGAAACCTCTTAAAAACCAGAGGTATTTTGTTATTATACCGAATTATATTTATGAAGGAGAGGTTTAAAATGAAACTGAAAGGCACGGTTACCCATATTTTTGCCGAAAAGGAAAGCGGTTTTAAAATCATAGTCATAGACGTGCGGGATATTAAAAGCATTGAGGCTGACAAAAGAAACCCGGATTTTCCCGGCAGCGTGACTGTTCTCGGAATGCTTAAAGGCGTTAAGGAAGATTATGTTGTTGAAGTGACGGGCAAGTGGGAAAAGCGGCGGAACGGAAACTATTTTCCCTGGCAGTTTAAGGCGGTAGACTATATCGTTTGCGAATTTGAAACGCCTGTTTTAATGCAAAGGTTTTTGTCTTCGCTTAAAAGCATAGAACCGGAAACGGCAAGAAGAATAATGAGAATTATCCCCGACCCTCAGAAAACAATAAAGGAAAATCCGACGGTGCTTACGGGTATCGGCGGGATAAGCTCCGAGCGCGCGGCGAGAATAAGAGCCGAATTTTTTGAAGAAAAGGAAAAGCGACCCGTACTGCCTGTACGAAAAGGGCTTTGCTTCCTTTAAAATGTGCGACAGAATAGGAAACGACTGCGGGATAACGCCGTATGCGATGTGCCGAATGAAATGCCTTGTGCGCGCGGTGCTTAAAACAAAAGCAGGTGCAAAGGGACATACATTTTTACCTGCCGACCTTTTAACGGAAGAATGCAATGCCTTTTTAAAGGAAAACGCGGCAATTGAAAGCGCAGTTACTAAGGAAAGGTTTGAAACGGTGCTTCATAACCTTGCAGCCACCGGCGCGGTTGTATATGAAAGCGGAAGATATTATCATCCCGACAGATACAAAAATGAAAGGGATACCGCTGAAATTCTTTTAAAAAGAATCGGGCATAGATCCCGTTATGCGAATGTATCGGAAGATGCTTTAAACGACTGTATTTCGGCGGCGCAGTATGAAATAGGAATAACGCTTGACGAAACGCAAAGAAACGCGGTTATAACCGCGATAAGAAATAGCACAACCGTTATAACGGGCAGCCCCGGCAGCGGAAAGACCACTATACTTAACTCATATATCAAAGCCGTGGATATGCTGTCCGAAAGGCTCGGAATACCGAAACCCGAAATTGCCCTTGCCGCGCCTACGGGAATGGCTTCAAAGCGTATGTCGCATTCGACCGGCAGAGAGGCAAAAACCATTCATAAGCTGTTTGATATAGGCTACGATTCACTGGACGGAGAAAGCTGCTGCCGGAATTTAAGCGCGGATATTATAATTCTCGACGAGGTTTCTATGCTGGATATAGATACCGTAGGGTATATTATGCGTTCTTTAAGCGATGAAACGGTTTTAATATTGGTGGGCGATGTAAACCAGATACCCTCTATAGGTCCCGTAATGTGCTGGCGGATATTATAGAGTCGGAATGTATTCCCGTAGTAAGACTTGAACATTCCTACCGTCTGGGCGGCAGAAAGACTATTCTTGAAAACGCCAAAAGGATAAACGCGGGCAATGAGGAGCTTATAAGAAACAGACAGGACTTTGTTTTTTACTCCGTTAAGGATAAACCGTCCGACAGGGAATGTTTAAGACTTTGCAGAGCCGTGGAGCGAATATTCTGCGAGGAATATTTATCCGGCGGGCAAAATCCTTACAGAGTACAGGTTATTTCTCCGCTTAAATCCAAAACGGCGGCTTCGGCGGATGAGCTTAATACCGTGCTGCAGAAAATTGCCAACCCCGAAATAAACGGCGACGAGCAGATAAAGGTGGGCAGGGCTTTGTTCCGTAAGGGGGATAAGGTAATGCAGATATCCAATAACTACGATAAAGGCGTATATAACGGCGATGTCGGCAGGATAACGCAGGTTTCCAAAAGGAAGTATGTTGTTCAGGTGGATTTTCAGGGCGTTTCGGTTGAATATTCCGGCGCGGAGCTTGAACAGCTGAAACACGCCTTTGCCACAACCGTTCATAAGGTGCAGGGAGGGGAGTACCCGGTGGTTATTATGGTAATAACCGGATTTCATTCGATGATGCTTATAAGAAACCTGTTTTATACCGGCGTTACCCGTGCAAAGGAAAGAATGATAATAGTAGGCGACGAAGACGCCGTACGCTATGCAATACGCAATACCAAAGGCACTAAAAGATTTTCGGCGCTTTGCGGGCTTTTAAAAGAAAAAATGAGAATGAAAAAATAAAGGAGCAACCGTGATGATTTGGAAACAGAATACAGAGCTTTCGCAATATGGCTTTTTCAGGGAAAACGGATACAGCGCTTTCTCGGCTGTCGCTTTGTGCAAAGCCGGAATAAAAACGCTTGACGAAGCAGATGAATTTTTGAACGGCGACGAGCTATGCGATTTCAGACTTATACGCAATATAGATAAGGCAACGGATATTATTTGGAAGCATATTTTTGCTCATAACCGTATTTGTATATTCGGCGATTACGACGCCGACGGAATAAGCGCGTCAGCCGTTATGTTTTTAGCGCTTAAAAAAATGGGCGCCGAGGTATGCGCCAGACTGCCCGACAGAATTGAAGAAGGCTACGGTATAAGCAAAAAAGCAATTAAAGGGCAGGCAGAGTGCGGCGCAAAGCTTTTTGTTACGGTAGATGCGCAAACGCAAAGGAGTTACGGAAACATAATAGCACCTACGGTGCATCGGACGCTGTCCGAACCTGAGGTTTAACGCATAAAAGGTTTTCCGGGAAGAGTAAATAAGCGTGATTGCAATACAAAAAAAGAGTGACCCCGGTCATACGGCATCACTCTTCCCGCTAAACCCCGCATACAGCGCTCGTGTCGCTCCTCAGCGTTGCACTATCCTCTGCCACGGTTAAAAGCATATTTATGATACCATTTCATTATTAATCCGTCAATGTACAACCTTTACGGTCGCACTGTTCAATTCCGGCGGTTTGACTGTTCAATTTGGGCGGTCACACTGTTCAATTCAAAACGGTCAGGGTGTTCAACTTGGACGGAATATTCAAACATACAAGGCTATATGATGGACACTCCTGTGCAGAATGACGAAGGATGCCGTACAATCGAATAGAAATTCTTTCAGCGATGTCCACCTTATCTGCACCACACAAATCGCTGCAAAGACAAAATAAAAAATCAGTCTTGCAATTTTACCCTCAAGACTGATTTTTTAAATTTCGTGTTCTTTTATCCAACTAAGTATTTTATCATAATCTGTTTTGCCATCCGCAACTGAAAGACCAAGGGAAATAAGTTTGGCTTGTTTAAGTGCGCCTTTTTTCCAATTATTCAATTTTTTTAAAAAAGTCTTGACTTTTAATAGTTAGTCACCTCTGCTATTATTATACCCAAAACATAGGATAAATGCAACCTATTTTTCGATTACGTTGAAGAGAATGTTTTGAAAAAGGGGAAGAGGGAGACTATGGGTGTTATGCGGTTTTTGCACTTTATTTGCGGAAATGTTATGTTTGGAGAAATTCTTTAAATAAAGATATTCGCAAATAGCTTTCATAAATAAGGATTATATCAGAACTCGTTTTCGTTTGTCATAAATTCCATAATGTTTACGTGATTTATCCCGTTTCTTTTTTGTAATAAATAATCGGTAGTAATTACATATTTACTGTAATTGTCTCTTATGTTTTCGAGCGGCTTATATTCGCGGTCTTCAGTGGCTTTACTTTCTGCAACGGTATAAGCCACTTGAATATAACTGTAAAGATTATCTTTGTTTCTGAGAATAAAATCACATTCCAGTTTGCCTATTCTTCCGACACTGATTGAGTAATCTCGACTTTTAGCATAGATATATACGATGTTTTCGAGCGTCGGTCCGAAATTAATTCGATTGTCAGTGTTATCGGCAAAATAAAAGCTTAAATCAGCCAGATAATATTTTTTTTCACCCGACAGCGATTTTTTAGATTTCATATCAAAACGATCACATTCGTATATGATTTTAGAGTCGATTAATGCCTTGATATACTTTGTTATTGTTTGACGTCCGGTATTAATATTATTCTTTGCAAGTTCTTTTTGAATACTGTTGATACTCATAGTTGAGCCAAAATTATTTATAATAAAACGGCGCACCGAATCAAAGGTTGCAGTATCCTTGATTTTCACACGTTTGCGAATATCTTTTTCAAAGATTTCCTCAATAATACCTTTCACATAAGTCATCTTTGCAGGGATGTCATCGATGAAGATTGCTCGCGGAAAACCGCCCTCTGTAATGTAGTTATTTAATTCAACCGTAAGATTAGGACTTGTCGGTTTGCCGTAAAAATGTTTTATTTGTTCATATTCCTCAAAGCTAAGCGGAAAAAGCTCAAATTCCAAGTATCTGCCGGTTAGCTTGGTAATTAATTCACCGCTTAGCAGATAAGAGTTGGAGCCGGTAATAAATATGGAAATTCCGCCGTCATTTCTAAAGCCGTTGATAACTTCTTCAAATCCGTTTACATTTTGAATCTCATCAATAAATAAATAATTCAGTTCCCCGTTATTTGTTAGCATAGATTCAATCAAATCTTCTAATTGATCCGCCGTCTTGATTTTTCTTAACTTACGACTGTCTAAATTTAAAAAAATAATATTTTCTTTGTTTACTCCTGAATATAACAATTCCTGCAGGATTGTTTCCATTAATGATGACTTTCCGCATCGTCTTACGCCAGTTATTACTTTTATTATATCGTCAGCTTGATAAAAGGGTCTGATTTTTGAAAGATATTTTTCCCGTTTAAATAGTTCCATATATCTATCCTCCGTTTAATATTTATATTATAGCCAAACATTACAGAAAAATCAAGTTATCGTTTCAAATATTTGCAAATAAACAAAAATTGTAATGATAACTTTGTATTTTAATTATAATAAAAGGAGTATGTGGCTCAGCCTAATGAGGGTGCTAACGGTATGGGTCTTGTAAACGCTGCAAACCCTTCGCTCAGTATAACAGGAACGGCGAGCGGTGTATGTCCTATGCCGTAAACCGTCTGCATATCAGATTGGCGTCGTTTACCCTAAGCAATTATATTAATTAGCTACCTGAATTTTTAAATATAGCTTTACAAAGCAGACGGATGCCGTAGGGTTTTCCGTTTACTTTGTTTTTTTAGAATGCTTATGCAAACAGAATTTTTTTTAAAAGGTTTTCCATAATTTTTAACATTCACATAAATTGTATAGAATGATAAAATACCGTTGTAATGTAATAGTATTTTTATGCTATTAGTTGAGTGTAACCATGAGTTATAGGAAAAGATTTTAATAAATTCGGAGGGGATTTATAATGGGTAAATGGGAGAGAATAACATATTTTCCCTGCAAACCGCTCGGCAAGGACGGAAAACTTGCAACAGGGTGTGCGGAGCATATTGATTTTGCCCGCAAATTATGCTGTGAAGGAATTGTTTTGCTTAAAAATAAGAATAATCTTTTGCCTGTTAAGGACGGCAGAATCGCTTTATTCGGAAAGGCGTCCGCCGATTATGTTGCAGGCGGCGGCGGAGCAGGAAGCGTTGAGTCGGCGTATACCTCAAATATAATTTCGGGCTTAAGGGCAAACAGTGCAAATATTTATGAACCTTTGGCGGAATTTTACGAAAGCAATGTTAAAAAACAGTACAAAAATAAGACCTGGCCCGGTCATACGTCAGAGCCTGAAATTCCCGACGATTTATTGGAGGGTGCAAAGAAAAACTGTGATATTGCAATAATTTCTATTTGCCGCAAAACCTGGGAGGCTTTTGACGTTAAGCCTAATTCGGAGGTAAACGGATATTATTTAACCGCCGCCGAGCAAAAAATGTTCGACAGGGTTACTGCCAATTTTGAAAAGGTTGTTTTGGTTTTAAATATCGGGACATTTATAGACCCGTCCCTCTTTGCGGATAATGATAGGGTATCAGCCATTGTTTTGGGCTATCAGGGCGGTATGGAGGGCGGAAACGCCGTCGCAGACATTATTTGCGGTAGGGCAAATCCCTCGGGAAAGCTTACTGATACATACGCCCGCTTAGATGATTATCCATCCTATCAGGGATATAATTTGAGCGACGAATATGTTGAATACAACGAGGATATTTATGTTGGTTATCGGTTCTTCGATACTGTCCCCAATGCCCAAAAAAAAGTCTGTTTCCCGTTCGGCTTCGGACTTTCTTACACAACTTTTTATATAAAATGCGATAAGGCTGAACTAAAGGATAACAGTATATATATTACCGTTTCGGTTACTAATACGGGCGATACAGCGGGCAAAGAGGTAGTACAGGTTTACAGCGCGTATAACGGCGATTCGGTTCAAAGACCCCAAAAAGAGCTTAGAGCATTTAAAAAGACAAGGCTGTTATCCGCAGGGGAAACCGAGTCCCTTTGTCTTTCCTTTGAGCTTTGCGATATGGCGTATTATGACGAAAAATCAGCGTCTTATATTTTAAGCGAGGGCGAGTATTCGGTATTAATTGGTAACTCCTCAGATAATACCGAAAAGGTATATAGTTATGAAATTAATACCCCGGTCACCGTTTTTGAATGTAAAAACAGATGTGTGCCGACCGATAAATTTAAGATTTTAAATTTCGACGGGCAATATACCGAGGTGGCATATGAGTCAAAGGACGTAACACCCGTATATAACGATTATCCTGCCGTAACCTCTATGGAGCGGGGCGAGACATACGACCATATTTTGCCCGATATGCGGGGCTTGCCCGTAAAGGAAGGCGCGATAACTTTAAAGCAGGTCTATGATAAGGAGTATACCGTCGACGAGCTTTTGGAGCAATTAACGGACGACGAGCTGATAACCCTACTCGGCGGACGGCCAAACGCGGGGGTCGCTAATACTGCGGGTATAGGCGGCTTGGAATCGCACGGGATCCCTGCCGCAATGACGGCGGACGGTCCTGCGGGACTTCGTTTAAGACCTGAGCTTGAGGAAAAAACCACCGCCTTCCCCTGCGCGACGCTAATCGCCTGTTCTTGGGATTTGGAATTGGCGGAAAAATTCGGCAAGGCGGTCGCAGTAGAGGTTAAAGAAAACAACTTCGGAATTTTGCTGGCGCCGGCCTTAAATATTCACCGTAACCCCTTAAACGGCAGAAATTTCGAATATTTTTCCGAAGACCCGTTTGTATCGGGCAAAATGGCGGCGGCGATTGTTAAAGGAATACAGTCTGAGGGAATAGCCGCTTGCGTCAAGCATTTTGCCTGCAACAACAAGGAGCACGCAAGGAATATATCCGATTCAAGGGTATCTGAAAGGGCTCTGCGTGAAATTTATTTAAAGGGCTTTGAGATTGCAATTAAAGAGTCAAATCCCGCAATGGTAATGACAGCGTACAACAAATTAAACGGTACATATACATCTGCAAGCAGCGATTTGTTAAACGGTATTCTGCGTGAGGAATGGGAGTATAATGGCTTGGTTACAACCGACTGGGATAACCTTGCGGAGCCGATTGAGGAAATCAAGGCAGGTAATAATTTAAGAATGCCTGCGGGCTCTAACAGACGGCTTAAAAAAGCTTTAGAGGATAAGGTTATCACAAGAGACCTGTTAAAGCTTAATGCAAAATATGTGCTTGAAATGCTTTTAAATATCGATTAGCAGTAGCTTTTGAATACTTGACGGAAAGAGGGAAAAGCGTGTTTTTTAAAAAGGCTTCGCCTGTATGGGCTAAGGATTATATCAGCGAAAGGAATATAATGCTTTCCTTTGTTACAACCATACCCGCTTTTAAGGCGGCACAGCTTGCTGTGACGGCGGATAATTATTATCAGCTAAAGATTAATGATGAGTTTATTTGCCACGGTCCCGCACGGTGCGGGAAAGGAACTTGGCGTGTGGATAACATTGAAATAGGACAGTATTTGTCAAAGGAAACAAACAGGGTAGAGCTTTCGGTTGTCCATTACGGCGTTCGGACCTTTGAATATATTTTACAAAAGCCTTTTCTTCAAGCCGAAATCACGGCTGACGGAGAGGTAATAGCGGCGACGGGGGAAAACAACGATTTTTCGGTCAGAGTAAATCTTTCAAAAAAGCAGGTTGTTGAAAAATATTCATTTCAAAGGGGCTTTTTGGAGGTATGGAGTCTGCCTTACAGGTATTCCGAAGAGCTTGAATTGATAAAGGTGGATAACATTAAGCTTACAAAGCGTAATTCTCCTTATCCCGATTATAAAAAGGAAAGGGTATTCACCGAAATCGCAAACGGAACTTATCATATTGAAATTCCGAACGAGGACAAATGCCGTGACAGATTTGAGCAAACCGATGTAAAGGATTTTTCGTTTAATACAGACGAGCTTGATTGCTTATACCGCTTAAAGTTAAGCGGTATAAAGAACGATTCGTTTGAAAAACGCAATCGAAAAATCACGAGTAAGGATACTCTTTTGCTTTCCGAGGGTGATTTTGCGTTATTGGAATTGCCTGCGGAAAAAACGGGATTTATTTCCTGCGATATCTTCTCCGAAAGCAACGGTGAGGTTTATTTTGTATACGACGAGGTTTTAAATAATAACGATGTCTCGCCCTACAGCCCGGGGAACGAAACCACCAATTTACTGCCTGTTTCCTTTAAGGAGGGGTGGCATCATTTTGATTCCTTGGAGCCGATGTCGTTTAAGTATTTAAAAATCCTTTCTGTATCAGGGGAAATAAAGCTCTCAAATTTATCGGTTATCGCCTATGAAAACCCGCTTATAGATACAGCGGAGTTTACCTGCGATGATAAAGAAATAAATTTAATCTGGAACGCGGCGGTTAATACCTTCGCTCAAAACGCGGTTGACCTCTTTACCGACTGCCCTTCAAGAGAACGGGCGGGCTGGCTTTGCGACAGCTTTTTTACGGGAAGGGTAGAAAAGGATTTAACGGGTAAAAACGATATTGAACACGATTTCCTGCAAAACTTTTTAATTGCAACCGATATTCCCGGTATTCCGAAGGAAATGCTCCCTATGTGCTATCCCTCGGATACCGACAGCTTTATACCGAATTGGGCAATGTTTTTCGTTTTGGAGCTGGAGGAATATGTAAGCAGAAGCGGCGACAGCGCTATGGCAGAGCAGGCAAGGGAAAGGCTTTATTCCTTGGAAAATTATTTTTGCCGATTCATTAACTCCGACGGTCTGCTTGAAAATTTAAGCGGCTGGATTTTTGTAGAGTGGTCTAAGGCGAACGACTGGGTTCAAAACGTAAATTTCCCGACGAATATGCTGTATTATGCAATGCTTAAAGCAATGTCAAGGTTATACGGCGACGAAGATTTAAGCGTTAGGGCGGATAATATCAAGAAGAAAATACGCGAGCTTTCGTATAACGGAAAATTTTTCAGGGACCATATTGTTTACGGTGGGGACGGTAAACCGATTACTCCGAACGATATTACCGAGGTGTGTCAATACTACGCCTTCTTTACCGGAGTTGCCGACAGAAAGGACTATCCCGAGCTGTTTGATATTATTTTAAACGATTTCGGCGCGGGACATAAATGCCTTATAAAATATCCCGATGTTTACCCCGCAAACGCCTTTATCGGTAATTATCTGCGCTTAGAGGTGCTTTCGCAATTCGGATTTAACGATAGGATAATGAACGAAATTAAGGACTATTTCTATAATATGGCCCGCAAGACGGGAACCCTGTGGGAGAACGACAGCACGGTTGCAAGCTGTAACCACGGCTTTGCATCACACATTGTTCATTTGATCATCCGCGACTGCTTCGGCGTTAAGGAAATTGACGAGGAAAACAAGGTTATATATTTAAGCGAATATAAAGCGGCGTTTAAAAACGTCAAAATTACGGTTCCGCTTAAAAACGGCGTCTTAAAGGTTAGCGTAGCAGACGGAAAAAGGAGGGTCAATTTGGAGGGCGGCTATGATTACATTTAAAAAGAGAGTTTTTGAGAAAAAACGCTGAATTTCTTGACAATTCGCAAAAGCCGTATTATAATAAAAAAAGAGATTAGAGATACAAAGTACGGTAGGCGCTTTGTATCTTTTTTTGTTTTAAGGGGGATAACCTGTGTATACTCAAAATATCATAGATGTGTTAGAACGGACGCCTGTAATCGCCGCCACCGATTCTGCGGGCTGGTAAAAAGCGATTATGTCGGACGTAGAGGTGCTCTTCCACCTGAATGCTAATATTATGACAATCGGGAATGACATTAAGAAAGCTAAGGGCGTAATAAGTATATATTTGTGCATATAGATTTAGCGGAGGAATTACTAATGGATACGGTTAAAATCAATAAAAACAACACCGCCCTGATTGCCCACAGGGGCTTAAGCGGAATCGAGTGCGAAAATACCGCCGCCGCCTTTGTTGCGGCGGGCAACAGAAGCTATTTCGGAATAGAAACCGACGTTCACAAAACCGCCGACGGAAAGTTTATAATAATTCACGACGATAATACAGGTCGCGTGTGTGCGGAAGACCTTTCTGTTGAAAACAGCAATTATGAAGATTTGAGAAGGCTTCGTTTAAATGCAAGGGACGGTAAAATAAGGGAGGATTTATGTCTTCCGAGCCTTGAAGAATACTTACGAATATGTAAGACATACGATAAAACAGGGGTTTTAGAGCTTAAAAATCCTTTTGAAAAAAGCGATGTGGAAAGAATATTAGATATAGTCAAAAACGAATATGAAACAGATAAGCTTATATTTATATCCTTTGATTATAATAATCTTGTATACATAAAGGAGCTTGATAATACTGCGACTGTACAGTTCCTTTGCGGCTGTCCCGTGGACGGCGCCCTTATTGAAAAGCTGCTTAAATACGGTATGGATTTGGATATATATTTCTCTTATCTCGACGAAGACGCTATAAAACGGTTGCACGACAACGGCATTAAAGTTAATTGCTGGACGGTTGACGGAAAATGTGACGCCGAGCGCCTTACCGAATGGGGAATTGATTATATTACAAGCAATATTTTAGAGTAACGTCCTAATTAATGCCTGCTGAACAATTCAAAAGTACCTTAACCCGAGCATGTTGGTGTAAACTTTTGAATTGTTCAGGTGCAAGGTTTTTGCGCGATTTTGCGAAAAAACCTTGCACTTTAAAAAGAATCACATTTTGATTCTTTTTAAAATCAGGCGACAATCAATGGATACTGACGGTCAAAACAAAGGTTTTGACCCATAAAATCGAGATTTTAACTCGATTTTATATAATTGCATTTGCTAATGCAATTATTCAGTAGACATTAATTATAGTATCTTTTTCCGCCAAGCTCATAGGAAATCACTCTGCCAATCTGTCAACCATGCAGGAAGCACGTTAAAAAAGAGCCTCTTTTCTGATTTTTCAGTAAGAAGCTCTTTTTTGTTTTGCCGAATATATAAATCGGCGAATTATGCTATTTGCGGGGGCTTTTGCGGCGGTTGTAGGCACACATAATTGCCGCAAGCCCCCAAAGAGTTATGCCCGCGGCGGTATAGCCCGCAGTTCCCGAGCCGCCTGTGGTGGGAAGCTCGTAGCCTCTTTCATAGAAGCCGCTGTCCTGAGTGTATGTACCGCCAATAGTCCGCGCCGCGAACCGACGGATTATAGTAGTCATAGGAGGTAGACGCCGCTCCCGCATTAGTATAGGGGAGGGTTTTAAGGTCTACCTTAAAGCCCGTAACCTTAACGTGAAGAACATTTTTATCTGTTACGTCCACCGTAAATTCCCACTTGCCGCCGTTTTCGCAGGCGGAAAACTTATAGTTTTCATCATCTACTCCGCCGTCCTTTTGCGGCAGACCGTTATACGGTACGCCGAATGCTACATAGCTTTGGGTGTTTATATCTCTTCCTATGGTTGAGTCGTTTTCTTTCGGATTGATCATGGTGTTTGCCTGACCCTCCCATAAAAGGGGAGTGTAATCGGCGGTTATATTTGTATATCCGTCCGCTTCATTGCTTTTGTAGGAGGAATCAAGGGTTATATCAAAGGTAATTTTGGTGCCCTCGTCGGGCAGCTCAACGCCGAGCAGGGTGTTATTATGCTTTGAGGTAAGCTCAAGCTTTAAGCCTATACCCATCATTCTGCCCGTAACCTTGTCCGAGTCCTTGTTGGGCGCGTTTTCATTTCCCGTAGTAAAATCGTAGGTATCAACCGAAACAGTGCGGTTGTCGATATAGCTTGCAAGCGCCGCGTTATAGATAGGAGCGGCGGAAACAGTGAGGGTTTGTGGTTTAACCGTCTTGTATTCGGCTTTTTGGTGTGTGGAGCATGCTGCACCGCTGTCGGTTACCATTGTTTTGAGCTTTCGGTAAGGGTTTCGTTAAGAACAATGTTTTTGGTTAGCTTGTAGTACTTTCCCGCTGTATCGTCATCGTTTACAAGCTTAGCCAACTGTTCGGCGATTTCAATTATATAAGGATTGCTCTCACTCCCATCGCCTCGCGCATAAGCTTCCGCTATATTGCCCGACCACACGCTTTCCGCGTTTTCGGTCTCTTTGCCGTTAAAAACCGAAAGAACAGGGGTATAGCTGACCTCGGCGATTTCGTATGCCGACTCAGGCTTTGTTTCAAGCCATTTCATTGAGTCGGTTTCAAAGACCGCCTGTTCTTCTTTAAGGGGTAATATAAACTCATAATAAAGTCTGCCCTGTTTATAACCGGTAACACTTTCGGGTTGACTGCCGTTAAGAGAAATTGAAAAATCCATTGTGTAGGTGGCAAGATCGTAGGTTCGTATGATATTGTTGTCAGCGCTTGAGTCATTTCCTGCAGCGAAATCTCCCGCGCCCGAGGCAATGGCTTCTCCCGAAAAAGTAGAGGAGTTTTCATGCATTTTAAAATCGCGTATATATGCATAGTCGCCGTCAAGACGGTCAAGAACACTGCTTTCCTCGGCGTACATACGCGGGACAAGGCCAACATAGGTTGCGCAAAATACGGCGACAGATGTAACTGCCGAAATTAAACGCACTGTCTTTTTGCGACGGCTGTCGGTTATGTACTTTTCAATGTGTGCTTCAGTATCTTTTCGCACCGCTTTTTTCCTCGCTTTCAGTCAATTTGAAAAAGTGTGATTAACTGATAATAATATACTCTTTTTTATAATAACATATATTAAATATTTACAACATAACAAAAAAGTGAATAAATTTAAAAAACAATTTTATGGCGG
>OOIG01001591.1_pt1 | contig 16618 bp, 14 predicted proteins | sample 1692091 | NCBI WGS metagenome assembly OOIG01 (sample SAMN06348188, study PRJEB24527) | human gut metagenome | biome: human gut; feature: ankylosing spondylitis patient; material: feces | host: Homo sapiens | place: China | collected 2015-10 | reverse complement strand
ATGCCTAAGTGACTGGAGTTCAGACGTGTGCTCTTCCGATCTACTCTTGCGGATTGAATTTCGGACAAAGGGGGACGTTGGCTAGCAAGGCCTCAGAATGAGGCCTTGCTTTGAAAATAGCGTCGGTATTGGACTTCACGCCTTCATTCTGATGGCATGAACGCCGAAATCAAGGCAACAACACGTTGCTTTGATGAAAGAGCCGATTTTTCGCTCAGATAGCATCTCTACCATTTATCCGAAATCACGCTTTTGCACGAAACGACACAAAAAGCGCTGTTTTCAGGGCTTTTCCGGCTTTTTCAAAACCTTTTCTCGGGATGCCGAAAAAGAAAACTGTAAATTTGAGGCTCAAAAATACAATTTTGTGTTTCGGAGTCGTCTCCGTAAACAAGCTTGCAGTCTCGGTCATGGCTTTTTTCTTTGCCTACAGCGAGGGAGATATTGGGGGATGAAAAGAGCAAATTGCAAATACATATTGGGATTGTAAATGCCGAAGCTTTGAGCCATATATTTCGCTATAAATTTGTTAAAAGCGGTATAACCCGAATGCATCGGTGTGTCTAAGACAAGGTTTATTCTATACTGCTTTTCATTGCCAAACACGACATGCCCGCATTCGTGCCAGTGGCATTGCAAATGTATCCTTCATTCTTTGGCCTTGACTGATAAAGGACAATTTGTTTATCTAACGAACCGTTGATAACTTCTGCATCCGTCCCATACATATCTTCTTTATAATCAAGCCTGCACTCCTTTAGACCTTTTTCTCTTGCGACTTCTCTCCTCGATGCAGAAATAACAACAATCTTCGGAGGTTCAAAGTCTGGGAAGACTTCCTGAAAGTGTTCTGTGACTTGCCTATGTATGTTTTTATTTCCGTCATTTTGAGCTCAAACTACATTTAACCCTGCTTTTGTAAACCTACATTAATTATTGAATTTATCATTGTAGCAATATCTGCGGCATCGTTCAACGTATTATATTTGCCAAAACTAATTCTAATGGTGCCTTCTGCATATTCTTTAGGCACTTGAATTGCTTTTATTACATGAGAAATCTGATTGTTTACACTATCGCAAGCAGAGCCTGTTGAAATACAGCATCCCATCAAGTCCATTCTATGAAGAATTAACTCTCCATTTTGCCCCTTAAAAGAAAGATTAACGATTCCTGGCAAGTGGCTCCTATTCCCATTCTGTATAAAATCCAAGTTATATTCTTTCAGCTTTTGAATTAGAGTTTCTTCAAGTTTTAGAAGCAGTTGTCGATGACCTTCTATGTTACAAACATTCTCTTGCAATGCAGTTGCCATTCCGACCACTGCTGCCACATTTTCGGTTCCTGCTCTATTTCCTTGTTCTTGGTAACCACCTGAAATAAATGGTTTTATAGGTGAGCCTTTTTTTACGAATAAGAAGCCCGTTCCCTTTGGTCCGTTGAATTTGTGAGAAGATGCCGACAAAAAGTCAACATTCAAATCTCTAACATCAACTTTAATGTGTCCCAAAGCCTGTACTGCATCTGTATGAAAGAAAGCTCCATACTTATGCGTGATTGCTGCGAGTTCTTTTATTGGCTCAATAGTTCCAATTTCATTATTTGCCATCATGATAGACACCAACATTTGCACATTCAAGTTGTGATATTTCGCTAATGTCTTGATCAATAATTCAGTAGAAACTACCCCTTCTTTATCAACTGGCAAGAAAATTATTTCATGCAAATCATCTTTAATTTCCTCACACGAATTTAGAACAGCATGATGTTCTATTTCTGAAGCAATAATAACCTTCTTCTGATTTGTTGAGCCAAATTTCTTAATTACCCAGTTATCGCTTTCCGTTCCGCCGGAAGTAAAAAATATTTCCTCAGCGTTGCTATTTATACAATCCGCAATAATATCTCTTGATCTCCACAATGCTTTCTTTGATGTGCGTGCAAAAGAATATGGCTGTGAGGCATTACCATAGTCGTTTAACATATAGTTCTTCATCGCACCGAAAGCCACTTCGTCAAGCTTTGTTGTTGCAGCGTTATCCGCATAAATATTCCTTTTCATTTGAACAGCGTACAACCTTCCTCTTTAAATTCTTCGATCTTATCCAGCAATTCTTCAACTGTAGTATTTAAATATTCAGCCAAACAAGGCAAGCAATAAAAGCTTTTAACTTTTTTACCCAATAGCTTTTTGTTTAAAGCGACGGTATCATTGTCTAGATTATCTTTAAAACATGAGACGCATTTTATATTTTGATTACTCTTCATATGTGTTTATCCTAAAATCCGGAACATCTTTTCCTTTATACTCTTTATCGATTGCCGCTTGTTGCATTCTTACTATGTTACGCATCTTGACTGCCGGATTCAAGCAATATGTCTTAAAGTCTTTCACACTTATATCTGTAACTTTCTTTACATTAGGGAATAGCAACTTTAAATATGCTGTAGCTATTCTTTTTACTGCTTCAGTGTCACGAGTATCAGCTTTTTCCGGAAGGGCTATCAATCTGTCTACTATCGTTCTATATGATGTGTCATCTCGAAGAGCATGCATTATAGAACAAAAATATTCCGAATTTAAAGCCCAGCCAGTTAACTTGTGTTTTTCTTCCATTCTCGGGATATCCCAGCCCTTTATGAAGCCATGGATTCTATCCAACAAAGCGGTTTCTTGGAACAATGGAGGTAGCTCATTCAGCATGTATGAATATTCATCCATGTTGTCTTTGGCGATATTTCCAAGAAAAACAATACCTGCATCAGCTTCACCTTCAAACCCGTTACAGTTAAATGTACCATATTCCATGTAACCTTGCAAAATCGAACGCATTTCATTGTCATCGTTGAATTTAACCAGTTTTATTTCGTCTATAGCAACAAAGTCATTTCCCTGAATAAAACCATATTTTCTGGATGCATTATCATAGAACATCTTTGAACGAGAGACCTTTCCTCCATCAACAAGTGTTCCATACTTACTAACATGTCCAAACAAATATGATTTACCGGTTCCCTTAGGAGCCAATTCGATAATATTCAACCGTTTTTCTATAAACGGCAAAAGTCTTGTTAAAACAGCTAACTTTTGGTGTTCATCATCATAGCCATCAGCATTATAGTCTACTGCTCCCAACACGATATCAATCCACTCATGAACATTAAATTCTTTGCGGATATCTTTGTAATAGTCTATATCAATTGTATAAGGACAAAAGCTCTTAAAAGAACATAGCTTTATTTTCCCTTTTTCTTTATGTCTCGCCTTGTTCTGTTCAAAGACAACGTCAAAGTCGTCAGGATATTTATATCCTAACTCTACAATCCCCCAAACGTCTCTAGCACTGATTAAATCGTCCTTGCATTCTTCCCAGACGTGAGGCTCTATGGTTGTCTCTCTATTGGTAAGTCCAAAATCGGGAAGGGCAAAAGAAATCCCCTGATCAGCGACACTAATATCAACTGAAATTTTAGTAAGGAATTTAACATGTTCCCCGCCAATTACTATTCTTTCTTTTATTGCGATCCAATCCTCTTTTTTAGGGATTCTTGTTTTTATGAACTCACTCATTCCGTCATAATCTATATTTCCATCTTCGTCTTGGAATATTTTTATTAAATAATCTCTTAAAAACGAAGGTAGATTAATGCTGGAAAAAAAACTGGTATTCTTGATGTTTTTATAAACAACCATGTCATCAAAATATTCTTTTAATTTTTCAACTGCTTTTTCTCTATTTGCAACAATATCCGTCAACTTATCATATGGGAAGCCAAAGGAATAGTCTCCTTCCAGTTGTTCTATGCTTCCATGCATTTTGTAATTAACAAAAAATTCCAATAAAGCATCTTTCCGATTATATTGAGTTACCAAATCCGACAATATACCAAACTTTTCTCTACTTACATCGAATAAAATTGCAAGTGCCATCATCCACAGCATATCAATATAGCCAGAATTACCATTCCAATACAATGGCATATCATTTAATAACTGTATAAAATCATTTTCTAATTTTTCTATATCTTCACCACTAGAATATCTTGCAATAAGTAATTCAAATTGTATAGCATCAATCTTTCTTTTTACCGAATAAATTCTATCTTCTCTTACCTCATTATTTTCTAACTTATTTTGAAAATTTTTTATTCTTCCTGTCTCTTCCAAAATATATTCCCTAAAATATTTTTCATTCATTACTGTATCACGCAATGTCTGTTTCTCCTTAGTAGTGCTTCTTTCATATCATCGCCAACGATGCGCTTTTAAGAATTTATCCGGAATTCTTAACTTCAGTTCCCTTTCTAATTCTTTAAAAAAGACATCAAAATCAGCTTCTTCCATTGTGCTTATTATTTATGCTCTCTTATCATTGAATTAATGCCATCAAAAAAAGCATCCCGAACAATTTCTGTATAATTTTTGTAATCAGGATTATTTTTCATAAGCAAATCAAGCACTTCTTTAAGTTTTCCATCTACAATAATTGTTATTCCCTGTACTTTCTCACCTGTTTTATCATTCTCAAATTCTTCATTTAAAATTGTAACTGTATTATTATCCATTCCTATTCTCCTATCAAATTTTTACCGTTTTCATCCATCCAATATCTCTGTTTTTCTGGTATTTCTTCTGTAAAATCCTGATACTTTCCTATCCAGCCATCTGGAACAAACGCTTCAAAAGATTCCGGTTCAGCATAATACGATATAAATACCCGATTTTCAAAATCTATTAAAATAGATGGATTATATGCTAATTTATCATTATAATCAGATTCCTTCATTAACATTTTCTTTAATTCTTCGGCTGTAATTTTATATTCTTTTATATTATCCAAAAATTGTGTTTTCGACAATTCATTTACTACTTTTATGCCAAATCTGGAATCATCATCAAAAGTATCATTATAGCCTTTCTTACGATATGCTTCTTCTAACTTAGGATAATCTAAAAAGCAATAATCTTTGTCTAAAATATACCACTCTATACAGCCGCACGATTTTATTGCTACTATAATATTTTCTGCATATATTGGTTTCATAATATATTGCCTCGAATCATTTACTAATTTTATTTTTTGTAATGAACCAAATCGTATGGATAATATGGCACATTCTTTAAATTACTATCATCTAAATTTAATATTTTTGCAATAGCTCCTGCTTCAAAACTCCAGTAACCATAATATATATTCTGGTCACTTTTATGAGCCTCATAACACTCGTATTCTTTATTATACCAGTCCTCTTTCAAATATTTCTCCAATAAATCTGATTTATCTCTTTCTTTAACTAACTCTTTCATTATTTGAAATCTGTCTGGAAATAAAAGTGGTAAATTTGGTTGTTTTTCCCCCATCAGAAAAAGCAACAACCAGTCCTTTACCTCTTTTTCTTTCAGTTTTCTTTTTGTTAATGTAATCAGTTTTTGCTCTATTTCAAATAGGACTGCAAGTGATAGCATCTTTAAATTCTCATTATATGCAACCTGTGAAAAGAAGGACATTATCCACTCTTCATATATTTCCATAAAATCACTTCTTAAACAAGCTATGTTATCTCCCTTAGAATACCTTGCTATTATAATTCCAAGTTTAATACGAAAAATTCCCTGTTTTACTGGCACTAATCTTTCTGGTCTAACTTCTCCGCCATTTACTTTTTTTGTTAATTTTAAAATTCTAGCTGTATCTTCTGCTATGAATTCATCAAAATATTTTTCACTTTTAATACTATCTCTCATTCTCTTGGTCTCCTTTAATCTATTGCTGTCACATCTAACACACCATTTTTATCAATATGGATTAGTTGTTTTCCATATCCCTCAACTAAAATATCATCATACATTTCCTTCCCTACTGCTTTTAAAAGTCTATTACTTCCATATATCCAATCATCGCTCATTTGTGGTCCATCTAATGTATTTCCTAATCTTGAGTTTCCATACTTTGCTTCTCCAATTACATAAGGCGGATGACCATCTGGATTGTAGTATACACCATCAATTCCCTGATGATTTGGTGCATTTAAATCAGTCACTCTATCAAGGCTTATCCTCTCATATCCCTGACTTTCAAAATATGCATCCATTTTCATTTCTCCATAATTACCTTTTTGAATATTATTGCTTAATGGAATTTCTCCATTCTCTACCCCTTTTATTATATCGTCTACAGAGAAATTACTACTTACAACCATTCCCTGCTTCATCAAATCAGTAAACGATTTCTGCTTAAATTTCACATCCAGCTTATCAAGCCCATGTGAAGTAAGTCCACTGGCCAGCATTCCTGCCATCATTCCCACAGTCTGGTTTCCCGATAAATCTGTTGTCAACTTCGAGACACCCTCGCCCGCCAATGTTGAAAGTCCTTCTTTGGCAATTATCGTTGAACCGCTTCGAAAAGTAAGTTTTCCTACTGTCGAAGCTTTTCCAATTGGAATAAAGGCTGATGCTGCGAAAGAAAATACACCCTCCGTAAAATAATACGTCTCTTCATTTCCCTGAAAGACTACTTCTTTTAGTCGATTCACAGCCGTACTGTCAAGATCACTAATACTTCCATAATAAACATCCTGTGCCCCTTCGGCTGTATCTGTAATTCCAAAAACGGTTGTTCCGCTTCCAATCATTGTACCTGCGGCTACCACTGCCGGAGTTGCTGCTCCAAGCGATGCTGCAATACATGCTACACCAACTACAACCAGTACAATTCCGCCGATTGCTTTTATAACACCTTGCACTTCCCGTTCTTCTGCCGCATCTTTTAACTGCTGTTCTACATCCCATATTGCATCATAAGTTTCCTGATTAACTGTATGCTGCTGATAAAAATATTCACTCAGATATGCCAGTGTATACACATCGATGTCAGTATAAAAACTATTGCTTGTATAAGTAGTGATTGCTGTTTTACTGGTTCCTATTTTTCCAAGGCAGTTTTTTATACTGTCAACCATGAGATCTACTGTATTTTCAATAATTGTTACCGTAGTACTTTCCTGTGTCTGAATTGTCTCAATAAAATTCAAAAGTTCCTGATCCAGTTGTTCATGCAGTTCTATTATACCATTTGTTCCCGGTGTATTCACGTCTGAAATATCTGAGATATTGGATACCGCCTGCTGTACACTCTGAGCATAAGATTCCGTATCCGCTGAATTCGCAGCCAGTTTTGTGCGGAACTCCCGGATTGCTTCCTCATCCAGTCTAAAGTTCGTCGAACCATCTATCTCATTATAACATGCCTTATGATAAGCAATATCATCTAGCATATTTTGCGTTGCCACCTTTAAACAGGATATCATAGTAATATGTACATCATATAAATAATTTTTTGCTGCTGTTGCCGTCTCTCCTATAAACTGGTCACTCTGAATAAACTGATTTATACTTCTTTCACACGTTTCCAACTTACTTATCAAGCCTTCCAGTTTTGACTTATACTCCCATAACAGATTATTTATATCTGTATATTTGATTACAAACCCTTCCATTCTTCTCCCCCATCCTTCTATGGATGTTCCAGTAAATCTAACAATGTATTACTTTCCTTTAACTGATTACTCTGCTCTCTGTCCCGTTCTATCCAGGAATTTGATATTTCAGATATATTGCATATATCCGAAATCAATATCTGTTCATAAGCACTTACTATATTTGCAAAACTCTCATAACTGCTTAAAAACTTCTCTAATGCTTCTGATTTTCCACTAATATCTGTTGTTGTTGCCTCCAGCGAAAGACCACATGCATCCATATACATTTTTCCGATATCTGATTCCGTGGCTATCTCATCTAAAATAGTTATCATCTGTTCCACTCCTGTTTTAAACATTCCTGCTAATTAAAAAAGTTTCGAATTTTTGTACATAAATCATCCCATGCATTTACCAATTTCGAAAGTGCTCCATATTTCTCATTCTGTTTTTCCTTTAAAGCATTAATCTCCCAGTTGATTTCATCTTCTACACTGTCAATACTGGAAATATATCCATCATAGTCTATTTTCAATCCGCCACTCTCACAGATTTCATAAAAATACTGTGCCTTATTTCCCGTCCATAATGATCCATAGAAAGTCGGCATATTACTATGAATATTCTTTATATCCTCCAACGCTTCCTTTGCATCATCCAGGGTATTATAAGCAGACCGAAGTCTCTCAATCTCAGCTTCTATATCATTAATTTCGCTTTTGTATAATTCCTGTTTTTTCTCATTTGCACTTTTCTGTGATTTTAAACTTTGATATTTGGAATTGTCATATTTTTTAGCCATATTAATTCCTCATACTCTGCTTCAGTCTTCGAACATCTGCCCGCTCTACATCAAGACTCTCCATTGCTTTTTGAATATTATCAACCATTATTCTCTCATCATCATCCGTATACCCCTTAAATACTACCTTGTTAATATCAGATGCCTGAAAATACATTAACCGGTCTCCCATCATTCCTTCCGGATAAGTACATGCTCCATAATCAAAAAGTTTGTAATCTCCATTTATCTTTAGCTGTAGTCCTCTTGCTACGATTACATACTTTTTTACACCTCCATGCACAATAACAACACTTCCTAACGGCAGATAGTCCACTCTCTCTTCCATTTTGCCACCTCATATGCATACTTATTCTATTTTTATTGCCTCATATCATTTGGGATTATCACCGGAGAATTCCGGAATCTATGAATTGTACTATCTAATCATTTCATCTCATTTTTTCATAGCTCAGTACTCCCGCTGATTCTTCAGCAACTACCTATCAGATTAACCATTTTACATTTCTTTGTCAATTGTCATTTTTATTCAAATTATGTTTCCGTTTTTGTATATATTATATAAACGCAGCCTGCGCCTGCAGTGCCTGTTACCGGCAGCTTCTTACAGATGCACGGCAACAAAAATTTCAGCCTCATGTGTTCCACTCGAAACACATGAGGCTGTTTTGGGTTGCTCTTAAATATTCTTCACGGTTGCAATATCTACCAGAGTAAGCTCTGACTGGGCATTCTCCAAGCTGGTTGCCAGTGCATTGGCTGTATCCATTGCTGTGATACAGTATACGCCAGTCTCAATTGCATTACGACGAATCAGGAATCCGTCACGGTTCTTATCACCATTTCCCTGGGTAGGTGTGTCGATGACAAGGTCAATCTTATGGCCTAAGATTAAGTCCATAACGTTTGGTGACTCCTGGGTAATCTTATTGACACGCAGTGCATCTACGCCATGCTCCTGTAAATATTTTGCAGTACTTCTGGTTGCATAAATCTTGTAGCCTAAGGCTGCAAAACGTTTTGCTACACCGACTGCTTCCGGCTTGTCCGCATCTTTTACAGTCATAATCATCTGCTTATATTTCGGAAGCTGAACGCCTGCTCCTAAGAAAGCTTTGTATAAAGCTTCATCAAAGGTCTTGGCAATTCCTAAGCATTCTCCGGTGGACTTCATTTCCGGTCCAAGGCTGATTTCTGCTCCACGCAGTTTCTCGAAGGAGAATACCGGCATCTTGATTGCGATATAATCTGCGGTTGGTGCAAGTCCCGGTGTGTAGCCCATTCCTTTGATGGTATTTCCAATGATAACCTTGGTTGCCAGGTCTACGATTGGAATACCGGTAACTTTACTGATATATGGTACCGTTCTTGAAGAACGTGGATTTACTTCGATAACATATACCTGCTCGTCCATTACGATAAACTGGATATTAATCAGTCCCACTACATGTAATGCCTGAGCCAAACGCTTGGTATATTCTACCAGCATTTCTCTTACTTCATCACTGATGGTCGGTGCCGGATATACGGAAATACTGTCTCCGGAATGTACTCCGGTACGCTCGATATGCTCCATGATACCTGGAATTAAAATATCTGTTCCATCGCATACGGCATCTACTTCGATTTCCTTACCCATCAGGTATTTATCAACCAGAATCGGGTGATCCTGAGCAATACGGTTGATGATTCCGATAAATTCTTCAATCTCTTCATCATTGTATGCAATCTTCATACCCTGTCCGCCCAATACATAGGAAGGACGAACCAGTACCGGGTAACCCAGACGGTGTGCAACTTCTTTGGCTTCTTCTGCGGTAAATACAGTTCCGCCTGCTGCTCTTGGGATTCCGGTCTTCTCTAAGATTTCATCAAAAAGCTCTCTGTCCTCTGCAGCATCTACATCTTCTGCCTTGGTTCCAAGAATCTTGACACCCATCTTCATTAAGCTTTCGGTCAGCTTGATTGCGGTCTGTCCACCGAACTGAACTACAGCTCCGTCCGGTTTTTCTAATTTTACAATTGCCTCAACATCTTCCGGTGTCAGTGGCTCAAAATACAGTTTATCTGCAATATCAAAGTCTGTTGATACCGTCTCCGGGTTGTTATTTACGATAACTGTCTCCCAGCCTTCCTTGGCAAATGCCCAGGTGCTGTGTACAGAACAGTAGTCGAACTCGATACCCTGTCCGATACGGATTGGGCCGGAACCTAATACCAGAACTTTCTTCTTCGGTGTTGTCTCTGTTGCTTCGTTTTCACTGCCAAATACGGAATAGTAATATGGAGTGGATGCTTCAAACTCTGCGGCACAGGTATCAACCATCTTAAAGGCTGCTACGATACCATTTTCGTAACGCATGTCATGAATTTCTTTTTCACTCTTTCCGGTAAGTTCTGCAATGACTTTATCCGGGAATTCCATACGTTTTGCTTCTTTTAAAAGCTCTACGGTAAGTGGTTTTGTCTTTAAATCCTGCTCCATCTCAACTAAGATAGCCAGTTTGTCAATAAACCATTTATCAATCTTTGTAATCTCATGAATTTTATCATAAGATACGCCACGACGCAGCGCTTCTGCAATAACCCAGATTCTGCGGTCATCTACTACATGTAACTGCTCCTGTAACTCCTCATCAGAAAGCTTGCTGAAGTCATAGGATAAAAGACTGTCTACATGCTGCTCTAAGGAACGGATTGCTTTCATCAGGGCACCTTCAAAGTTATTGCAGATACTCATAACTTCTCCGGTTGCTTTCATCTGTGTTGTTAACGTACGTTTTGCAGTGATGAATTTATCAAATGGAAGTCTTGGGATTTTTACTACGCAGTAGTCTAACATTGGCTCAAAACTTGCATATGTCTTTCCGGTAATTGCATTCTTGATTTCATCTAAGGTATAGCCCAGTGCAATCTTTGCAGCAACTTTTGCAATCGGATATCCAGTTGCTTTGGATGCTAATGCAGAAGAACGGGATACACGAGGATTAACCTCGATAACACAATATTCGAAGGTTTCCGGATGCAGTGCATACTGTACGTTACATCCACCGGTAATATTTAATTCGGAAATGATATTCAGTGCAGAAGTACGCAGCATCTGGTACTCTTTATCACCTAATGTCTGGGAAGGTGCTACTACGATAGAGTCTCCGGTATGTACACCAACCGGGTCAATGTTTTCCATATTACATACAGTAATACAGTTTCCATTGGCATCACGCATTACTTCGTACTCGATTTCCTTCCAGCCTGCGATACAACGTTCTACCAGCACTTCTCCGACACGGCTCAGACGAAGTCCGTTGGATAAGATGTCGATAAGCTCTGTCTCATTATGTGCGATTCCGCCGCCGCTTCCTCCTAAGGTATAAGCAGGACGAAGTACAACCGGATATCCGATGGTATTGGTAAATTTAATGCCATCTTCCACATTGTGTACTACCTGGGATGGTGCACATGGCTCACCGATTTTTTCCATGGTATCTTTAAATGCCTGACGGTCTTCTGCCTTGAAAATTGTCTCAGCAGTTGTACCAATCAGTTTGACACCCTGTTTCTCTAAGAATCCGGATTCTGCCAGCTCCATACCAAGGTTAAGACCTGCCTGTCCACCTAAGGTAGGAAGGACGCTGTCCGGTTTTTCTTTTATGATAATCTGCTCTAATACTTTTGCAGTTAATGGCTCGATATAAACTTCATCTGCAATATCCTTATCTGTCATAATGGTAGCAGGATTGGAGTTTACCAGAACAACTTCGATTCCTTCTTCTTTTAAAGAACGACATGCCTGTGTTCCTGCATAGTCAAACTCTGCAGCCTGTCCGATTACAATCGGGCCAGAACCAATTACTAATACTTTTTTAATATCTTTATTCTTAGGCATTATTTCGTTCCTCCCATCATCTCAATAAAACGGTCAAAAAGGTAAGCAGAATCCTGTGGTCCCGGACATGCTTCCGGATGGAACTGTACGGTGAAAATGTTCTTTCCGACATACTCTAATCCTTCGTTGGTTCCATCGTTTACATTTACAAATGCCGGTTTTGCAACTTTCTCATCCAGGGTATTGGTATCTACTGCATAACCATGATTCTGGCTGGAAATGTATACACGATTGGTCTTTAAATCCTTAACCGGATGATTTCCTCCACGATGACCATACTTCAAATGATATGTGTCTGCACCGGTTGCAAGTGCCATCAGCTGATGTCCCAAACAGATTGCAAAAATCGGTGTGTCGGATTCATATAATTTACGAATCTCTGCAATAATCTCCTTGCACTCCTTCGGGTCTCCAGGTCCGTTACTCAACATAATTCCATCCGGATTTGTGCTTAAGATTTCTTCCGCTGTGGTATGTGCCGGATAAATGGTAACTTCACAGCCTCTTTTATTTAATGACTGGGCGATGTTTCTCTTAGCACCAAGATCTAACAATGCTACTTTTTTGCCCTTTCCAGGCAATACGCTTTTCTCTTCACAGGTTACTTTATCTACCACATTTCCTGTGGTGTAAGCCTTTAATTTTGGAATAATCTCATCCAGATTGTAATTCTCATCTGTTGTAATCATTCCATTCATTGTTCCTTTTTCACGCAAGAGCTTTGTTAATGCTCTGGTATCAATTCCTGCAATTCCCGGTATATCATATTTTGTAAGGAAATCCTGAATGGTTCCTTCACAACGGAAATTGCTTGGCATTCTGGATAATTCTCTTACGATATATCCATCTACCCATGGACGTCCTGACTCCATATCCGGTGTAATTCCATAATTTCCAATCAAAGGATATGTCATTACTACCGCCTGTCCTGCATAAGATGGATCTGTCAGTACCTCTAAATACCCTGTCATCGACGTATTAAATACGATTTCACTGATGACTTCCCGTGTTGAACCGATGCTGGTTCCGGTAAATACATTGCCATCTTCCAATATAAGAAAAGCTTTCATTTGTTCACCCTGTCCTTTCTATTCTTCCGATACCTGCGCAAAAAAAAAGAGTCAGTCATCTCTTTTTCCTTCCTTTTGCATAAAAAATGCACCAAACCTGCACAGGCTACCTAAATTGTAAAAATTCTACCATATCGGGAAGGTTTTTTCAACCTTTTTCGCAAAACAAATAGTCACTAAGTTTGATGCATACTTATCCATTTTTTATGCATTTTTTCTTTTTCCCTCTATAATAACCACCCTTCCATTTTCCCGGTACGCCAAAAGAAGCTGCCGTACTGCAGCTTCTTTGGTGTTTGTTAAAGAATATCATTTATCTATAGGAGTACGATTATTTCACATTAAATGCTTTCTTTCCAGGATATACTGCACTGTCACCTAATTCCTCTTCAATGCGGAGTAACTGGTTGTATTTTGCAACACGCTCACTACGGCTTGGTGCACCGGTCTTAATCTGGCAGGTATTCAATGCAACTGCCAAATCTGCAATTGTGGTATCTGCTGTTTCACCGGAACGGTGGGAACTGATTGCGGTATAACCAGCCTTATGTGCCATCTTAATTGCCTCTAAGGTTTCAGATACGGAACCAATCTGGTTTAACTTAATTAAGATTGCATTTCCTGCGCCCAGTTCAATTCCTTTGGAAAGACGCTCGGTATTAGTAACAAATAAGTCATCACCTACTAACTGCACTTTGTCTCCAAGTCTTGCAGTAAGCTTCTGCCATCCTTCCCAGTCTTCCTCGTCCAGACCATCTTCGATAGAGATGATTGGATATTTCTCACATAATGCTTCCCAGTGTTCAATCAACTGCTCTGCGGTATATTCTGTACCAGCCTTTGGAAGCTTATAGTATCCTTTTCCTTTTTCGCTCTTCCACTCGGAGGATGCAGCGTCCATAGCAATCTTAAAGTCTTTGCCTGGCTCGTAGCCTGCTTTCTTTACTGCCTCTAAGATGGTTTCAATTGCTTCTTCGTCTGATTTTAATGCAGGTGCAAATCCACCTTCATCACCAACAGAGGTTGCAAGTCCTCGCTCTTTTAAAATAGAAGCAAGTGCATGGAATACTTCTGCACACCATCTTAAGCATTCTTTGAAGCTTGGTGCACCTACCGGCATGATCATAAATTCCTGCACATCAAGACCAGATGATAACGCATGGCATCCGCCATTTACAATATTCATCATCGGTACCGGAAGACGATTGCCGGAAATTCCACCAAGGAAACGATACAGTGGAATATCTAAAGAAATAGCTGCTGCTCTTGCTGTTGCAATGGATACCGCAAGAATTGCATTGGCTCCCAGTCTGGATTTGTCTTTGGTTCCATCTGCCTTACGCATTGCCGCATCAACTGCATAAATATCAGATGCATCCATTCCTGTGATTGTATCATTGATAATTGTATTGATATTTTCTACCGCCTTCGTTACCCCTTTGCCAAGGTATCTTGATTTATCTCCATCTCTTAATTCCAGTGCTTCAAATTCTCCGGTTGATGCACCACTTGGTGCAGTCCCTCTTCCTACTGTACCATCTGCAAGATATACCTCTGCTTCTACAGTAGGATTTCCTCTGGAATCCAAAATTTCACGTCCGACTACTTTTTCAATCTCTAAGTAATTCATGTCCTATACTCACCTTTCCTCTTTACATTTTGTCAGATACAGGACTTTTCCTCCCGGAAGAATATTTCTTCCGGTGAATATGGATATTGCCGTCTCCATATTCTAAAGGAGTCCCTATGATTTGCACGAAGTTAGTTATTTCTAACTTCAATTATTGTATACTAACTTTATAAAAAGTGCAAGGCGCTTGGCGATTAGGTTTTCTCATTACTGCGGCGGATTACATCTTGAGCATGGTTCCAGTCCCATACTCTTCGCCTCTGACAAAGTCACCTCATGGTCACTCTTTTTTAAATAAGAACAACCTGCCGAATGATATTTTGAACCGGTGTCTGTAATATGTACCATAACAGAACTGCTTTCGCCGGCTGAACTGCCGGCTGTACCGGCAGCTATACCTGCATCACTGCTGCCTGATGATGTAGTGCTGTCTGCAGCGGAATTATTTGCCACAGACGAGCTGCTATCATTATTCGAAGTTCCTGCTCCGGAAGATGCTGCATTTTTTGTAGTATCACTGCTTCCGGTAGGTTCTCCTGCTTTCCAGCTTTCTGATGGGGAGCAGTTCCAGGTGATATCATTTCCATCTGACGTGGCTACAATCGTACCCTGTTCATCGGTACGAAACACGGATATGCCGGCTGCCCGCAGACGGTTCAGCACCTCTGCATGAGGATGTCCGTATTTATTGCCTTCACCGGCACTGATTACCACATAAGCCGGTGATACCTTATCCAAAAACGCCTGACTTGTGGCTGTTTTACTTCCATGATGCGCCGCCGCATAGACATCTGCCGAAATATCAATTCCATTATTTAAAATGTCCTCTTCCGCTTTTTCTTCTGCATCTCCGGTAAAGAGGAAGCGGTTGTTGCCATTCTGCACCAGCACACCCACCGACCAGTCGTTCATGTCATTTCCATAGTCTGCATTTGGCGCCACAATGGTAAAGGTTGCTCCTCCAAGGGTATAGGTCTCTCCTACCACCGGATAAGTGGTCTGATAGCCCTTGGACTTCATTGCCTGCACCACATCATCATAGGTTCTGGTGTCATTTGCCACATCCGGCATGATAATTGTATCGCAGTCAAATTTATAAATTACTACATCCAGTCCGCCAATATGGTCTGCATCCGGGTGCGTTCCTATGACATAATCCAGTTTCTCTACACCCTGGCTCATAAGATAGGACTGTACCGTTGTTCCTTTGTCATTATTGCCGGCATCTATCAGCATGTAATGACCATCACAAGCTATCAAGGTAGCATCGCCCTGCCCTACATCTATGAAATGCACCTGCATCTGTCCGGCGGAACTGCTATCTGTCTTATAGGTATTACTGATGACTCCCTCGGTAACAAAATCCTCCGTATCACCACCAGGCTCTGTATTGCTTTCTGTCTCTGTTTCAGTCTGTGTTTCCGTGGCAACGGAACTTTCCCTGTCAGGCTTTTCTTTCTTATTATCCGAATGATTGCCGATTGCTCCGGCTATCATCAATACGAAAATAATAACTGCAATCCATAATTTCTTGTTTCCGGATTTCGATTTCATTTTCCTAACTCCTCCGTTTTTCTTAAAAATTCTTTTCTATTATAATATTTTTTTTATGTTTTTTCCACAGAAAAAACACTCCAGCCTAAGCCAGAGCGTCATCCCACTTCCATATTAAACTACCTTAATTTACTTCATAATATTTATTTCTTTTATATTTCTCAGTTACTTTACTAGGTGCCACATTTCCGACT